>Ga0272440_1002146_pt1 | contig 15590 bp, 9 predicted proteins | sample SSMMMBAug17_FD_192440 | JGI IMG/M metagenome (GOLD analysis project Ga0272440, IMG submission 192440) | Marine sediment archaeal communities from Little Sippewissett salt marsh, Falmouth, MA, United States - SSM-MMB-Aug17 | ecosystem: Environmental > Aquatic > Marine > Wetlands > Sediment ... | reverse complement strand
AGCCACCTTTAAGTTTCCCACCTGCTCCGATCAAACTTTTTGCTATTTCAACAGGGGCAGTTTTCCATGGATAACCAACTTCTGAGACAACTCTAATGGCTGATGATGCATCAATGTGACTGTTTTTATCAACTGTAGCAGTTGCGCTTGTGTCAAATAGTGCTACAGCGACAGAAGCACTAACAGCAATTCTATTTTTTTGGTCATCTTCCTCTTCTTCATTTTCAACAGTGGCTGAGGCATTTATTTCATAAGACTCTTCAAGCAAAGCGTTTATTTCTACATTTTGAGAAGAATCAATCATTCCTGAAAAATTAACATTTGTGGCATTTTTAGCTTTTCCATCAGGGCCTAATAAAAGGGATACTGATGCAGCAACATCAATACTACCTTCTTTTGAAGCTGTTGATGCAAAGTTAAGCGCTTTCTTTATTGCACTTCTTACCTTTTCACTGGCCAATTCACCATATTCAGAAACATTGAATATGGTGGGTTCAAGATCTCCGCCAAGACCAGCTTCTGACTCAACTGCATCTGATGATACAAGCGTTGCTGAAACTTCTACACCATTTGCCAGTCCTGTATCAAACTGATGTTTTGATTTTAATTTTCCTGAAAATTGTTTAAGTAAATCAATTCCTATTTCACCAATTGCGTTCATTTCAGTGGTTGCTAATGAAAAAGAATCATATGTCGGATCTGTTGCACCATCTTTGACACTGGTATCAGCAATGATATAATATGTGCCACCATCAACAACGCCTAAATCTGTTCTACCCTCATATTCAAGATCTAAATCAAGTTCAACGGGTTGACCTTCTATAAGCCCATGATTTTCTATGTTGAATTCACCTGAGTCAGGGTCAATATGGGAAAGATCAAAGCTTGTTTCTACATAGGACCCAGGTGCTTTAAGGTCAAGATACTCAGGAATGATAGATGTTGCCTTTTTTTCTGTTTGTGCAAGACGTATGGTATATGGATCAACGACTATTGCATAATAATCATAATCAGGAAATAAATGTCCGCCTTCAATCTGAATACTCATTTTATTAACAAAACCGGCACCTTCATCAACGATTGATCCTATAAAAGTTGTTGTTAACTTACCATCTAAATAATACAGTATCTGACCTGTGCGAAAACCATGGTTGATGCCAAAATTGATTGTGTCATTCTCAAAATCAATATAAGCTTTTTCATTGATAACAACATCTCCACTTGAATTCATTCTATAGCCAGCACCTGCTGGTATAAAGTCAGGTTTTGTAATCGTATTGTATGATTCCCCCTCTGCGGTTATTTTACCTTCTACATTTGTATTTACAGAAGCATCTACATATGAATATGCGATACCAACACCAGCATTACCATCTTTATAAATACCTGTTTCAACTGCTGATGTATTTTCTTTATTTCCAACAGCCTGAACATTTGCGACTCTTCCAGCCCAGATGGATGCATCTCCCAGAACTTCAGTATTGGAATTTAGTTTGGCAACAGTAATGCCAAATGATCCACCAAAAAGTGATTGAAAAGCTGGATCACAGCCAATGTTCGTCGTTGTTCTTCCTGTGGATTCTACAGTTGTTGAAGCTTCTGAATATATTTTAGCACTATCTCCTGCATCAATAACGACGCCTGAGTGAATAATTGCATCTGCATTTGAATCACCATGCGCATATGCAATTGATAAAGGAGATGATACAGATTTTGATACAATATCAACGATACTTTTTGATTCAATACTTATATTTCCACTGGCAATAAGCCTTGCATTTGACATAATTTCAGCTTTAGATGTGGCCGTTCTGACATAAACAGCTATTGGCAAAGAAAGAATATCAGAAGTTAAACTTAATAACATATCAGGAACAAAGTCTTTTGCTAATTGAGATAAGCCACTTACCCCTTCAATTTGATCAAGGGGATTATTATCAGAAGATTTGGCCCTGATAAAGATGTCACCTGCTTTTAAGGTTGCTGATTCACCAATGGTTATTGAAGTATCTTTATTGTGAAGACCAAATAATGGGGATATTTTAAGCAAGGTGCTTGCTGTTGCAAGTGATGTTATTGAAATATTACCTGTCTTATAATGTAAGGAATGGGCTTTGCTTAGTATATGATTTGAGCCTTCATTGGCTAAAGACAGAAAAGTTCCTTCCATTGCATCATCTCTTGATGATGCCATCTGAATTTGATCTGATGTTTTTACAATGGCATAATAGATTTCACCATCAGAAAGACCTGCACCTGAACCATAATAAAAAAGTGCATCGCCTGTTTTAAATGAATGGGTGGTGTCAAAAGAGATGATATTATTTGAAATATTTGAAGATGAAAAAGTTGTGGGTTTGACATTTTGAATGTAGTGTTTGAATTGATCTCTTTTGGCAATTTTAAAAGAGGTATTTGTTTTATCTACTATATAGTATGGTTTTCCATAAAGTTCACCGCTTCCATCAACAACAGGAATGGTTTTGACTGATACTTTTGTTAAGCTTTGTATTTGTTTGGTTAATAAAGGGTATAGTTTTATTGGGTCACCACCAGGGCTTGCAGAAAGTTTAATTGTATTATTATTTGAGCCAGTCAGGGCATAATAAAAGGTTTTATCTGTTAAATTATCAAGTTGTACATTATCTGTTTGTTTTTCGTAATAAAGCACATCACCTTCAGATATACCATGATCACTTAATAGATTAATTTCATTGTTTGATATATTTTGGGCGTTAAAGCCAAATCGTTGATCAAAAGAGAGTTCAGATAATGAAAATTCATTGTCATTATCAGGTGGGCTTATATTGATAGCATTACCATTGCTTGCTTTTTCAATACTTTCAGCAAGTTTAACTGTTGCGGGCGAAAAATGAATTACGTAATATACTTTTCCAGAAATTAAGCCATTAATCGTGTTGTTGCTGTTTCCTTCATTAAGGAATAGTAAAGGCGTGCCTCTATCAAGACTATGTCCCGAACCCAGATAAATTTCGTTTGAATTTATATTTGAATGATTAAATTTATAAATTTTATGATAGCGTAGTTCTTTTGAAGTAAAACTATTATAAATAATTTCAGAATTGTTTTCAAAGGGAAGATTTGAGTAGGATATTTCACCATTTGAAATCTTTGAGGGATCAAAGTATACCTGAGCCGTATGCGTTAGAAGTTTTGCATTGTTACCAATATGAACGCTTGTTGAAAAATCTGGTTCAACAGGATTAAATTTAGCACCATCACCTGTGTCTGATTCAACCAACCCAATTTGTGCTTTAAAAGTAATATCACCAGCAGGACCTGTATCATGTAAGCTTGTTTCATGTTCAAAAGGATCGTTTCCAGTGATTTGTCTTGTAGATAACGTTACCCCATCATTAACTGTAATATGTTCCGCTTTTACAGTGATATCCCCACCATGGGTAAACACATTTCCTGCAAATATAACCTTATCATTTTCATCAGCCAGGAATTCAGAGGTAAAGTTGCCAATATTATCTCCACCATCTATTGTAAAAGATTTATTTGAAAGGGAAAGATCATTTATCGTCAGCGTATCATCTCCTGAACCCAATTCAAATGTTAATTTTCCTTGTTCACCTGATAAGTCATTGATTGTCAGGCTGTCATCTCCTGAACCCAAATCAATTGTTAATTCTCCTTGTTCACCTGATAAGTCATTGATTGTCAGACTGTCATCTCCTGAACCCAATTCAATTATTAATTCTCCTTGTTCACCTGATAAGTCATTGATTGTCAGACTGTCATCTCCTTCACTCATAATAATTATAAGTGACTTATAAGGCATCTGGATATTATGGGTTTCAAATGCTTCTGTAGGGCTTTTAAATGTAATCTGGCCATCAGTTTCTGATTCTTCCAATATGGCAATAACTGAAAAGCTTTCGTCGCTATCCAGATATGAAAGGTCTATGGTTATATACTGGTTCGGTTCAGTTATATCAACAGGTTCAAGACCTTCATATGAAAATGTTTGATCATCAAGTGTTATTTCTCCTGATTGAGGTCCTTTAATTTTAAATAGAGAATTCTCATATGCGCCTTTGATCACCAGCGTGTCATATCCATAATCACCACCATGAATTAAGCCATTAAACTTGCCATTTTCATGAAGCGTAAACGTATCCTGGTTATCTATTCCACCTGTTAAATTTTCAATGCCAGTAAACTCAATATTGCCAACATATCCTGAATCATCCCCAGTGACATGCCACTCACTATCATTTCCCAGGACAATCAGTTCATCAATACCTTCTGTGCCATCAATAAAAAAATCAAGAAGATCATCTTGCTCAAAAACATATGTATTAACACCTTTTGCACCAATAATACCTTCAATGGTGTCTATTGAAAAAGACGCAGTTCCACCTATTATATCAGCCGTTCCATCTTGATTTAACGTATATGATCCATCACCAAAAAAGATTTCACCTGATTGTTTTAACACAAAAGTAAAGTCATCTGAAAACTGTGACACATCTAAAATGTGAGACTCTGTATGCTTATCTGAATATAAACGGGTAGTGGTATCAAACTCCAATGATTTTAAATCAAAGAATTTGATTTCATTTGAATCGTTTTTTTGAATCTGTTCTTCTGTTTTTTGATCAGAATCAGCTGATTTTTGACTCTGATCAAAAAACGCAGGTGTTTCATCCATCTGAATTGCAGATGCAATATCTACAATTTCTGGATTAAATGAATGTGCTGTTTCTGAAATTGGATCACCAGATAGTAGAAGTCTTGGTTCTAATTGTTCCAGTTTAAAACTACCTGGTTTAAAATATGCTGGGTTTTCAGCTTTTGATTTAAGTTTTCTTTTGAACAATAATCTTTGTATCGCAGAAATAGTTGACCGATTTGACACAATAACCTCCCTTGAATAGCCTTTGGTAAGAACGTGCAATTAACGTATTAAGCTTTTATATTCAAAATAAAAATATATAAGGTAATATATGGTTAGAAATTTGAATTTATTATCTTATTTGAAATAGTTTTGAACTATGAAATAAAAGGGTTTTATAAAGAACAGTTGGTTTAATTATTAACATTTTTTTTGGATTATTTCCAGAAAAATGTAATTTGTTTGTGTCTTTGCTTTTGATTATTTTTAAATTTCGTATACTTTTAGGTGGTTGCGCTATAAGAGGAGATAGAGTCACTCAGAGGTGGTAGATCCACCAGGTTTGTGCAAAGAAATTTGATCGACATAACTGGTGCAAAATTGTTCAACCTTTTTTTAGAATCAGAATTTTCAGAATTTTAAGAATTTTCAGAATTAAGAAAAAAAGAAAAATAGTGTATTATAAGAAAATAACACAATTTCAAATAATTGAAATAACGTATAAGTCTATCTATCTTCATTTAATATACACATTATTTCTTATTTCTTAATTCTGAAAATTCATAAAATTCTGTAAATTCTGATTCAAAAAAAGGATTAGCAATTTATAAATATTTTAATTATTTATTTCAAGCTGGCAGCTAAACTGCCCAAAAGCCGCTTCAGCATCAGCCCGCATCAGCCCGCTCGCCACTCTGAATCGCCGCCCCAACCATGTCACACAACTGCGGCCCATATTCATATTTTCCCCCACCCGATCGGCGAAAGTCCATATACAATGCCACTGCATGGTCTCGTGCATCTTTGGCCGCTTTTGCATTGCCCTGGGCTTGTTCAAGATCGCATAATATATTCCAGGTTTTCCAGGGTTCAACAGTATGGCCAAAAGTTTTTTTACATTCAATGGTCCGCAAAATTTCCTGACGTGCGTCATCATATCGCTTTAATTTGATGAATGTATCTGCCAGATTAGCTCGTGCAAGGCCTTCATTTGCTATATTTCCCAGGGTAACATAAATATCAGCCGCCTGTCGATAAAAGGTTACCGCATCTTCAAGCTGTCCCATTGTTTTAAATAGATTGCCAAGCTGCAATAAACTGCTTGCCTCACTCCGAGTTTTTATTTTGAAATTCGAAAAGAACCTGATATGATTGCACGTCGTAATTGGACGAGACAATGCTGGGAAGAGTATCGTCATTTATATGATTTTTTACTTGAAGTGGGTTGTTGAAGGGTGTATTAAGTTGATACACATATTTTTATTGTAAAACCACAATTTAAAGATTTTTATTGCGATGTTTTGCTGAATACATATTATGAAATGGAAGAAGCAAACTATCTCAGAGAAAAATATGAAAAATACCGATATGCATAAAATATTATGGACCCATTAACTCATTCACTTTCAGGGCTGGCTGGCAGTTATTGTTTGCCATCAGTTACAAAACGACAAAAACTTTTTTGTTTTATAGCCGCTATTTTACCAGACATTGATAATTTTGCTGCTTTGTTTGGAAAAGAGTTTTATTTGCAACATCATAGAGGCTTTTGCCATTCTTTTATTGGTGGTTTATTACTGGCATATCTATTGGTGTTTACTTTCCGATTGTTTGATAAAAACATAAACAGTTTCAAAGGTTTTTGTGTTGCTTATTGTCTAATTTGTTTGCACCTTTTTTTAGATGTGATTACATCTTATGGGACTCAATTATTTTTTCCATTTTCAAATATGCGCTGTACAATTCCATGTGTATTTATTATTGATATTTTTTTCACATCTGTTTTATTGATATGTGTAATCTTATGTATTTTTTACAAAAAAAAACGAAGATTAGTTGCAATAATATGCCTGTATTTTATTATAATTTATCCAGGATACAATAAGATTATACAACTGATTCAATTAGAACGTTCCAGGACAGTTCTTGAAAAATCAATTGGATCTTTTAATAAAATAACTGTTTTGCCGGCATTGTTTGCCCCTTTAAATTGGAAAATCATTGTTGAAAAAGAATCAACTTATGAATTATATCATTTCCCCCTAATGGCAAGCATTAATCCTCAAAAAGCTCATATTTTTAAAAAAGCAAATATTAAAAGTTTTATTCTTATGGCGCCTGATGTAAAGTTTTTTAAGTCATATGATTGGTTTGTTGATTACCCGGCAGTAAAATACCAAAAGATTAATAAAAAAGATTGTATCACTTTTTTTGATTTGAAATTTGTAACTGTGATACCATGGTTTAAAAATTTACAAAATTTTGAAAAAATGCCATTTAAATTGCGTATCTTTTTAGATAAAGACAAAAAGTATATAAGCTATTCTTTTTTATAGTTTTAACTAACAATATCCATGCATGCAGTATTACAATAATGAAAAAATCAAGGTTTTGTTATGAAAAAATTGTCTACAACTAAAACTTGAAAATTTTGATGAATTTTAATATATCATTATATATTGTATTTTTAATTATGGGATTGTGTTATTTATATTCTCATTCAATTTTGCTAAGACTTAATATTTTTTTCTCACAACAAGTGATTTATAAAGAATTAAAAAAAGGAGGGCATTATGAAGAAAAAAACAAGAAACATTTACAGTCTTATTTTTATAGGACTATTTTTATCAGTATCATCAGCCCAATCAACTGTACCAGATATTCAGAGCATAATTCAAAACATTGTGATTGAAAGAGCTGATGAAAATAATCCTTTATTATTTTTACCCAAAGATTCAGTAGAATTTACACTTGAAGTTTCTTCTCTTCAAGAGGCCCTTGAATCTTTATGCTTATCATTTGGAATAAAACTCAATGATGGTCAAATCTTACCCATAGATATCATTGAAAGTATTTCACAAACACCTGTTTCATCAATAACAATAGAAAATATTAAATCAGATATTGCCAAAAGTCTTTCTGTTTTACTAAAATTTCCAGAAAATATTGTAAGTCGGATTGAAGAAACATTCCAAAAATATTCAGAACAATTTGAAATTGTTGCATGGATTGATGAACTACAGGATTCACCACTACCTGTTACTGATCTTCTGGTTGTAAATCTTCCAAAACGATATGAAAATGAACCTTCTGATCCAAATCAAGAACTTCCATCTGATCTGGATTGGTACGAAGAGTTTCATAAAAGCTTTGTTCACAACAATTATGGTGCAGCAATTAATGCTTATGCATATGCTAAATTTAATGAAGATGGATCATCAGCTGGTGCGCATGCAGAAACAGACCTGACCCTTTTGGATAATACCTTTCGATTGGCTCAAGTTGATGCAAAAATACTTGCTGCTCCCCATAAAACTCAAGACTCTTTTGTGGATATTGATGTTCAATACATGGGAAATAGTATATGGACATATCATTGGTCTGACTCTTTAGATATTCTTGAAGGTGAAAATGAAAGAGTATTTATTAAAGAAAAACATTATATAAAAGATATAACAATCATCATTGTTCCTGTTCATTTGGAAGCAGGAGGATATGGAGCTTTAGGCATTGAATGGAAAATGGAAATTGATGAAAATACACAAACAGAATTTATGACTAAATTTAAACCAGTAGTAGATGTTGCTGGTTATGCAAGACTTGATGTTGATTTAGGAATAGCATCTGGAAGTGTTAAAGGAAATTTGAATCTGATTGAAAATGAATTTGTTGCAGAAGTAATCGCTCAAATGATTGAAGAAAATGACCAACTCGAAGGAGCACTTTCTTTTGTTGCAGAAAACGACCTTCAGGGTCCCAAGGGAGATATTAGTATTTATGTATCATGGAATGGTACAAGTACATGTATGGAAGAACGTTGTTTATTTGGAATCTGTATGAATGTTCCAGTTCAATGTTCACAACAAGGTGAAGACTTTATGCCTCTTGTTGACTGGGATTTTTGGAAAGCTAAAGATGTTTTAATTAATACCTTTGATGATTTACGACAAAATGTTGCGTTGATTTCTTTAAAACAATAATATATGATATATGGATTGTATATCAATATAGAAAAATGCAGGGATAATAGTTTATCCCTGCATTTTTATTATTAACAACGATTAAGGAAAAAATTATTCATGGAAAGTATATTTTATTATATAAACCAGACAGGCTCTTTTGTCTTTTCACTTGTTATTGTTTTATCTGTATTAATTTTCTTTCATGAACTTGGACACTTTATTTTTGCTCGAATTTTCGGAGTTGGTGTTGAAAAATTTTCTTTAGGCTTTGGTCCTCGAATTTTTGGAAGAACAATTGGACGAACAGATTATAGGGTATCACTTTTTCCATTAGGTGGTTATGTTAAACTGGTCGGAGAAGAACCTGACGATGAAATTGATCCTGAAGATGAAGCTTATTCATTTTCCAATAAACCTCTATATCAAAAAATGCTCGTTGTTGCAGCAGGGCCAGCTTTTAACGTTGTTTTAGCATGGATACTGTTTATTTTTATTTCCTTTGTGACAGGAATACCTTCGCAATTGCCTCAAATAATAGGAGTGAGTGAAAATTCTCCTGCACATGAATCAGGCTTACTTCCTGGAGATCTTGTTGTTGCAGTAGACAAAGAGCTTGTTGATACCTGGCAGGACATGGCTGCTCTTATCTCTGAAAGTAATGGAAAAACTGTTAATTTAACTGTTAAAAGATATGATGAACTCATTGATTTTAAAATAAAGCCAAAGGCATATAAAGATAAAAATCTTTTTGGTGAAACAGTGGATCGTTACATGATTGGTATCTCAAATGCTAAAATCAGCCTTACAAATGAAACTATTGATAAAATAATAGCAGCCAATATTAGTGATGAAATTATTCAGTCTCTTACAGTATTAATTGATAAAGAATTTATTACTGCAAAAAGTTTTAGTGAAGCTTTAGAATCAGCAATTGGAAAAGAGGCTTTTAATAAAAATAAAGACATAATTTGGAAACACTTACATGTAGATAAATTGGAGTATAATGTAAAACAATTGAGTGCATTTCAGGCCATAATTGAAGGCACCAAACATACTGGTAGAATGGTTAACTTAACCCTTCTAGGTCTGTGGAAATTCATAACAGGTTCTTTAGGTGCAGATACTATTGGAGGGCCAATTGCTATTGCTCAAATGGCAGATCAATCAGCTAAAGCTGGATGGATAAATCTTGTATTTTTTATTGCTATTATTAGTATTAATCTGGCTTTGGTGAATTTATTGCCAATCCCTGTTCTTGATGGTGGCCATCTAATGTTTTTTTGCTTTGAAGCTATCTCAAGAAGACCAGTAAATTTAAAAGCAAGAGAAGTTGCACAGAGGATAGGCATAGCTTTTCTTGTAACTGTTATGATTGCGGTTACTTATAACGATATAATTCGTTCATTTTTTAGATAGGGATAATGCTTTATGCTTAACACACCAATGGACATTTTCAAGCTTCTAAAGATGAATAACTGTAAGGATTGCAATGAAAAAACATGTCTTGCTTTTGCGGCAGCAGTTCATCAGGGAAGAAAGAATTTAGCAGATTGTCCACATATAGATCCTGAAATACTGAAAAAGCATAGTATTAAGCCTAAAAAAGCTGTTTCATATGACGATAGTATGAAAAAAACAATAGACCAGCTTAAATCAAATTTATCTAATCTTGATTTTAGTGAGGTTGCTAAAAAAATACATGGGAATTTTTCACCACCCTGGTTAACTCTTAAAATATTTGGCAAAGATTTTCGTATGAATACATCTGGTGATTTTTCTTCAGACATTCATATTAACCCCTGGATTGTCGTACCCTTTTTGAACCATGTGATTACAAGTACAGGTGCACCTGTCTCAGGGCAATGGATCACTTTTCGTGAACTTAAAGGCGGTCCACCAAGGTTTGCTTTGTACAAACAACGCCTTGAAAAAGAACTTCAACGACTTGCCGATAATTTTACAGATTTATTTGAAGACTTAGTTCAATTATTCAATGGCCGTCAATTGGAACCTGATATGGATGCCCTTTCTGAAAACACTAATAAGGCAGATATATATCTTGTTTTATATCCTTTTCCCCAAATCCCAATACTTATTAGTTATTGGAAACCAGATGAAGACCTTTCCTCAAGCATGACACTTTTTTTTGATAATAATATCCACGAACAAATAGACACTGAGTCGCTTTATGGCTTATTAACAGGCATTTTGCAAATGTTTGTGAAGTTATCAATGCGTCATGGAGTGAATGTTCAAAATTCTTCTGCCTCTGGATAAATTAAATGGATGATATTCTCCACATAAATGATTTAACAATGGATTTTGGAGGGCTTAGAGCCCTTGATAAAGTGAGTATTAGAGTGCGACCAAAAGAAACAGTCGCACTTATTGGACCTAATGGTGCAGGAAAAACTACTTTTTTTAATTGTATTACAGGTATTTATACTCCAACAGAAGGAAATATATTATTTTTTACAGAATCTGGTTCAAAACATCGAATAAATGGTTTTAAACCAAATAAAATTACAGAACTTGGTATGGCAAGAACATTTCAAAATATAAGACTGTTTGCAAACATGACTTGCCTTGAAAATGTCATGATTGGTCAGCATTGCAGAACCAATTCAGGCGTTATTGGAGCTATTTTAAGAAACAAGAAAACCATTTCTGAAGAAAAACAGATTATTGAAAATTCATATAAATTTCTTGAACAGGTAGACATGATAGAAAGAGCAGATATGCTTGCCAAACATCTACCATATGGAGAACAAAGACGTCTGGAAATTGTTCGGGCATTGGCTACAAAACCACGTATTCTTTTACTTGATGAGCCAGCTGCTGGTATGAATCCTCAAGAAACAATTGAATTAGTAAAATTAATTGAAAAAATAAAACAAATATATAATATTTCAGTATTAATCATTGAACATGACATGAAATTAGTAATGCAATTGTCAGATTATATATTTGTGTTAGATTATGGTCGATTGATAGCCAATGGAACTCCTGAAATGATTAAAAATGATCAAAAAGTTATTAAAGCATATTTGGGGGAGGAGATAGATGATTAGTCTGGAAGGTGTCCAGGCAGGGTATGGCCGGATTTCTGTTTTAAAAGATGTCACTCTTGAAGTTGGCGAAGGTGAAATAGTTACCCTTATTGGAGCAAATGGTGCTGGAAAAACAACAACTTTAATGACTATCTCTGGCATTGTTGCCTGTCACCAGGGAATTATTAGATTTTTAGGTCGACCTATTCATAATATTCGTCCAGATAAAATTGTTCGTTTGGGAATTAGCCATGTACCAGAGGGACGTCATATCTTTCCTCAAATGACTGTCAGCGAAAATTTGGATATGGGAGCCTTTTTAAGAAAAGATACTAAAGGAATTAAAGGAGACCTTGAAAATATATTTACCATGTTCCCTATTCTCAAAAATAGAAGAAATCAGCCTGGTGGTACATTAAGCGGAGGGGAACAACAGATGTTAGCTATTTCTCGTGCATTGATGGCCAGGCCTCAGTTACTACTTTTAGATGAACCTTCACTAGGACTTGCTCCTATATTTGTCAGGCAGATATTTGATATGATAAAACAAATTAATGATACAAATCGAACAACAATCCTTCTTGTTGAGCAAAATGCTAATCTTGCTTTAAAAATTGCTCATAGAGGTTATGTCATGGAAAGTGGGCAAATTGTGTTAAAAGGCAATTGTGATGAATTAATGAAAAATAAAAAAGTTAAACAAGCATACCTGGGTATTTAATAATGACAATTTCTAAAAAACCAGAATGGGCAAAAAAAGACTGCAAAGCATTCACTTCATCTGTAATCCCTGGAGTAGAAGCAGGCCACGATGGTAACCTGGCTTATAATAAAAAAACTGAAAAGTCTGTAAGCTCTGTAAAAAAAATAACTCGCATAAAAAAATTATCTCAGGATGATTATATTCAAGGGATTTTAAATCAGAACCGTGCTATTTTAGGCAGGGCAATAACTCTTGTAGAAAGTCATTCTGATCGTCATAGAGAATTGGCAAGAAATATTCTAGATAAAATAGCGCCTTATACTGGAAAATCTATTCGCCTTGGCATAACTGGTGTACCAGGTGTTGGAAAAAGCACATTTATTGAAGCATTAGGATGTTCTTTATTAGACAAAGGTTTGCGACCAGCTGTTCTGGCTGTTGACCCAAGTAGTAGTATTACAGGAGGAAGTATTTTAGGTGATAAAACGCGCATGGAAAAATTGTCTCGTGATAATCGGTGTTTTATAAGACCATCACCATCTAGTGGGACATTGGGAGGTGTTGCCCAACGTACACGTGAAACTATGATGATATGCGAAGCTGCTGGATTTGATGTTATCTTAGTTGAGACTGTGGGAGTAGGACAAAGTGAGATAACTGTTAGATCAATGGTGGATTTTTTTCTATTACTAATGCTTGCCAATGCTGGCGATGAACTACAGGGAATAAAAAAAGGTATAATGGAAATGGCTGATGCTCTACTTATAAACAAAGCAGATGGCGATAATAAAATTCGCGCTGAATCAGCCAGAAGTGAATACGAAAGAGCACTCCATTATCTGCAACCTGCAATTGATGGCTGGAAAGCTAAAGCTTATACTTGTTCTTCTTTGACTGGTGAGGGTATTTTAGAAATCTGGTCTGTAATATTATCTTTTTGTGAAAAAACTAAAAAAACTGGTGTCTTTTACCAAAATCGCAAAAAACAAGACTTAAACTGGTTTCATACATTAATAGATGATCAATTAAAAAGTCTATTTTTTCAAAACCCTGAAATCAAAAAAAATATGGCCACTTTTGAAGAAAAAATTTGTGATAATTCTTATTCTCCATCAAGTGCTGCCAATCAATTAATATCTATTTTCAAACAACAGCCTCTTATTTCTGACAGTATTTAAGAAATATTTAAAAATTTCTTGGCTTGCAGACAATTTCTCTAATTCGCATATCAAAAAGGTCTGATTGATTTGCGGGTTTTAAAATAAGAGCAGCATCAGCTCCTTTTCCACTTCCACCTATGGAAACAATATCTTTTCCAGTTAACATTCCAGCATCTGCGGCCATTATGGAAATTTCAACAGCTACTTTTGTACCCTGACCAAATAATCTTAAAACATCTGCAATTAACAAAACAGGGTAACTTCCCTGATATTTTTTTGCAAGGGATCGCTCAACACCAGAAAGGGCATGCGTTGCTAAAACTACTCTCATACCTTTATCTTCTAATGTTTTTTTCATTTCATCAGTCATTACCGATTCAAATGGTGCTCTAAATCCACAATGGTAAGTAACTATGGTAATTTTAAAATCTTTAAAGAGTTCATAAGCCTGTAGTGCTGTTTTTCCAGTTGTTGAAGCAATAACTACTTCGTTAATCCCAAGCTCTTTTGCTCTATCATGAGCCAGTTTAAGTGTATCAATTGTATTTGATTCTCCTTTATTTTCAAAATTCATTTTAATCTCCTTGATTTAATTAAGATTAGGTGTTTTATGATTTATTAATATTATACCCTTTGACTCGGACGCTTTTTATCCAATAGATATTGAAAAATATTTTATAGGTATTTTATCGAAGGTTTCCATTATGTCAAGATTTATATTGCGACAAGTTTTGTTTCGTCGTGTTTTTGTCCATAGTTCTATCCCTTTGTCTTTATATATATATTCTTTGATTAATTTGTTTATCAATATCCCCAATATAGTCACCTTCGTTTGGCCGAAACGATGATCAAGGACATTGCTTATTGAAAATGCATACACTTGTAAATTTATCAGTTATTCTCCTATCCATACAGCTTCTTCAAGTATCTCAGGCACATTTACGATTCTATCATTTGATGAACTATCTTTCTTTCTTGAGGTAAAAGCACTTCCTGTCAAAAAATCATCCCAAATTCCATCCTCACTCATGAGATAATTTTGTTGATAATCAGATATAAAACTCAAATTTAACATGGGATAAAAAATGGAAATTCCGTGATAATTAGTGTAATCCCACAGTGGATCTCCTCCTTTTTCAATTGCTTTGGTTTCAAGAACTCCTTTTTCAATAGCCATTTTGAGCTGTTCTGCTTCAGAAACAGCAATGCCTTTGTTTGCCACTCTATCAGCAAAATACCATAAATCGATATATCCGATGATATCCTGGGTGGGATCTCCTTTGTTCACATTGCCATTAAACGCCTGTGATTCATTCCTGGCTGTAAGAATTTCACTACTACTTGATGTCATCAAAACATCTGTAAAATCATCCAGTTTTTCACGAATTGTTTCAAGTTCACTTGTGTCGATCAATGAAAAAGCGTATGGAAAACTATCTTCTTCTACTGGATAGTTATTGATAATGTGTTTTGCTACCTCCAGTGGATCATCTCCTTGTGATATATCTTTGAAATATTCAGGATAATTATAGCTGGACCAGCTGATTGGCTGAAAAAAGCATATATAATCAACATATTGCCTGATATCGTAAGCATTTTCAAGAAGTCCCATGAGACAGGCCTGGTATTCAAAAATATTGATTTTGTTTTCACCATTATTGGTGATTTCCTTGAGTGCGGAACGAAGTTCTGGCGGGGTGAGATAATCATCAATGCTGCCATCCTGATCATTGTGATCCCAGGACAAACCAAATATGCCATGTCCATGATCATGAATGGCCACATAATAATAATCTGAAGGATAATTCGACATACTCCATTGAACAAAATAAGTAAAATCATCTGGATCAC
>Ga0272440_1002145_pt1 | contig 15590 bp, 10 predicted proteins | sample SSMMMBAug17_FD_192440 | JGI IMG/M metagenome (GOLD analysis project Ga0272440, IMG submission 192440) | Marine sediment archaeal communities from Little Sippewissett salt marsh, Falmouth, MA, United States - SSM-MMB-Aug17 | ecosystem: Environmental > Aquatic > Marine > Wetlands > Sediment ... | reverse complement strand
ATTTAATTGTTTTTCAATGGTGATAAGGTATCTGAGTTTTTTGTAGTCGATTTTGACATTTTGATCAATGAGTCTTAGGGGAAGTGCTTTTTCCTGCATGGCCTGTTGTACAAAATATAATACCATGTCTGAATTAAACAATATATTCTCAGCATTTGCCGCAAAGCAATAATTGTTATACCAGGATTTCATTATATCCATGCAGTAATCTGGTTCAAGGGTTAGTTTACCTGCCTGATGATAATAATGTAATAAATCGTAAACTTCTTTTTCTGTAAATCCCATAAATTCATTTATATTTGGATTCAGGCTAATATTTGATCCAATATTAAATCCGCTGGTAACATCATCCATCGTAACCGGTGAAACCCCTGTGATAAATAATTTGTCAAGGCCAGAAAATGGCATTGAAGTTAAACCTTTCAGAAGGTTAAAGAAATATCGAAAAGAGCCTTCACCTTGTGTCAGATTGATATATTCTTCTTTGCCTGAGGTTGTGAGGATGGTATTGGTGAAATTGTCATATTCATCAATGAACATATAGATTTTGAGCTTATTTCTGGAGCAATACAAAAAAAGTTCTTGAATTTTCTTATTGATTCGTTGATGCGATTTTAGTTCGGATATAAAATTTTTCTCAAAATAGTCCTTGTAGCGTATTAAAAAGTCATTGAGAATACTTTCAACATAGCTTTGAAAATCTTCCTGAATGCGGTCAATTGAAGGATCAACCATTGCAAAATTAAAGGATAGGGTCAAATACGCATTTCTATTGGAGGTTGGATGCTTTCCAATATATGTCTCTTTAAACAATTCGCTAAATTGATTTTTTAGATTGATATCATAATAATACTGAAGCAGATTGATCCATAGAGACTTGCCAAACCTTCTGGGACGAATGATAAAAATATAGTCAGCTAATGATTCCAGTTCGTGAATAAATTTGGTTTTATCTATATAGAGCTTGTTTTGTTGAATAATTTTCCCAAAATCAGCATCACCATAGGGTATTTTTTTTATTTGCATTTTTCGCCTTCCTTTTTCTGTCGTTTAGCCTAATACAAATAGTAGCCAATTAGAATCCCAGACGTTTCGATTAAAAAAATTATATCATAAATTTATTATTTCAATAACGCTTATGAGCTGGAATAAGATCCTTTGTGGACTTCCCTAACTTACGAATGGCTATTTCACAGACCTTAACGCCTGGTTCTGCCTGGGAACGAAGCACTACAAATTGTCCTCCGATAGTTTCAAGTATACATCTATCTAACTCCATCATTCTATAGCATGCTTCAACATCACCCGTACCACGAAGAGGGCACCAGGTATGAGTTTCAGCGTATACAGTATCTTCATCTATATTAGTGATCTTTTGCATTTTTTCTAATGGAAACATTCGTTTCCATTCCTTACCAACTTCTTCAATATTATCCATTCGCCTCCCCTGTCTTAATAATAGGATAAGTTTAGCATTAATTCGCATTAGGCTCTTGGTAAAGCGTTTCAATTTGAGTCTATTCGGTATACATGCAACTATTGCCCCGATCTTAAACGAAGGGTAGTATACTGCATTATCAAATATTTTCATTAACTTGCTCATTTTCTATTCCTTTTTAAATAATTCGCAGAAAACCTGGTAGTCAGGTCGTCGTCTTCTTTTATGTCTCGGAGGAGCTTTTCTGTGCATTTTTATGGTATATTTATATTGAAAAAATATCAAGTCTTATGAAAAAGACCATAGTAACTTTATTTCCAGAAATACCTAAATTCTTACCCCTATGATTTTAATAGTTTGATAATTGTATTAATTAATAAGAAAACCTTTTTTGGGCTTTTAATATGGTATAATTGTTTTATTATATTTCTGGGATGAAAGTAAAAACTTTTTTCCAATCTATGAGCCATTTTTTTATATGATAAATCATTTAATGCAATATTATCAAAATAATGACCATTATCTTCAATTCCAGGTCTATAGGAAAAAACATTAAAGGAAACATAATCAGGGTCCAATTTGTTAAGAAAAGATAGAAGTTTTTTTTCATATTCAAGCATTCCTTTTGATTGATTATGCATTCCAAGCATTATTTGAGCAGCAGATTTAATTCTGTATTTTTTTAATAAATGAAAGGCATGAAAAGTAGTCTTTAAAGACATTGGTCGATTCATTTTATTAAGCCATTTTTCATCAAAACTTTCAACTCCCAACATCATCAAGGAACATCCTGTTTGTGAAGCTTTTGCAACAAGTTCTTCACTTAATAAATCAGGTCTTGAAAAACAAATCCACTCAAATTTTAAACGAGATTTTTTCCATTCTTCAAATAACCGAACTGATCTGGTTTTATCTGCCATAAAAGTAGCAGCACGAATATACAAACTTTTATATCCCATTTTTGCGGCAAAATGTAGTTCACTTATTATATCTTCTATTGGTCGGAGCCTAAAGCCCAGCAAGTGAGTATTGCAATAATGACATGTGTATGGACATCCATAACTGGTTCCAATACTGTAATATTTAGGGTCATGAAAAAAAGGAAGTAAATAGGAATTCTTATGAATAAATTCTTCTCTTGGTAAAGGATATTTATATGATTTTATCTCAAGTAAGTTTGATTTTTGGTTACTTTTTTTAGTAATTAAATAAGGAGATTTTTTACCATTAAGATAATCAACAAGAGCAGAGGTTGCAAAATCCATTAGAACACCTTCTGCACATGGAATATAATTAAAGATTTTTTGGGGTTTAAACCTGGCTATATCACCTGAAATGAAAAGGCGTGATAAAGGAATTTCATTAGTTAAATAATTCAAAAAAAAAGCATCCTTTTCTAGAAAAAGCCCTCCAACTAATGAAAGAATAATATCTGGAGAAAATGATTTAATTTTATATATTGTTTTTTCAAAGCTTAATTTTTCAAAGACTGCATCAATAAATTCTATCTCAAAAATTTCAGGTGAAAAAAAACCTGATTGTACTTGAAGGTCAAAAGGATGGACATTAAAAGTGCCTTTCGTAAATCCGCTACAGTAACAATCTCTAAAAACAGGTTTTACTGAAGGAGGATTCAAAAAAAGAATTTTTTGAGGAAAAGTCATCATTGTTTGTTACTATCCCAAATAATATTAAGGTTAATTTTAAATACACCTGCCAGAGAGTTGACCCACATTATGTCTTCATCCATATACATTCCATGAGCTGAACCTCCAACATTTAACCGCCATGGACGTTTTCCAGTCTCAAGGTTAATAGGAAAAAGCGTTCCTGAAAAGTAACCTAAAACATATATACATTTTCTTTTTTTATCCAGGCGTATTCTTCTGGCATGCATTTCTCCTGTAAATGTTCTTTTGATTTGAAATGAGTTTATATCAATTTCAAAAAGCGAATCAAATGTACCATTTTGATAGTAAAGAATGTCATTGTCATCATCAATCTCAAGGGCGCATCCTATTATATCTGAACAATATCTGTATTTGATTACTTTAAGAGTATCTGGGTCAATTTCAAAAAGATTATTTCCTGGCCCAGAAATACAGTAAAGTTTTCTTGTTTTTTTTGATTGTATAATATTCCAAACAGGCCCACCAATACGAACATATCCCTGTTCATGAAATTTAAGAAATTTTTCAATTTTACCTGTATCCAGATTATAAGATATCAGAGCAGTTTCGGCATCATTACCAACATATACACGATTTTTTTTCAAGTCTTTAACAATACACATCGGTTCCCAGTATTTAAGTAAATTTTTAATCTGATTTGGATATGAATTACATATAGATAGATCCTTCATGGAGAGTTCATAAAAATTTTCCTGACACCATGGGGCAACAAAAAGACTTTTTGAATTTTTATCAAAAAAAATTTGTCTTATATTGTCACTTAAAAAGATATTTATTTTATTATCTTGAAAACTTTTTCGTATTATTGTCGGATAATTGTCCTCAGTGCAAAAAGTACATCCATACATAGCAAATAAAGCCTGTTCTGTTTTATCAAAATAAACTCCGCGGGCATGATTATTTCTTACTTCATTATCAATTTCATCAATGTGGAATACTTTTTCAATGCCTTTTTGCTGAGTGATATATTTTTCAAAAAAACCTCCTGGACCTCCATAAGCATATAAGTGAAACGTAAGTAAAGCCATAAGAATATTTGGAAGCATAATAGTGTTAAATAATCTTAGCTTTTTTCTTTTTACAGTAATGAGATAGTATAAAGATAACCATAGAATAAAAGCTAACAAAGCAATCCAATTCTCACCCTTAATTACAAGGTAATAGCTCAAATAAAATTGTGGGCCAAAAAATTTTAAATAAAATTCTTCATTAGATATTTCTGTAATCCAAATTATCCAAATGTTAAAAAAAGCAAACCAAAATATTATGCGGCAAAAGTATGAAAAAAGCCATTTGAAATTAAGGCATCTTGGCAAATTTTTAAAACTACTAAAATTAAAATAAAAGCTAAGAAAAAATTCAGCAATAATGATTGGAATAAATAGTAATTTTAATGAAGTTTTAGAGGAAATTAGGTTAAGCATATAAAAAGATTGAAGCAAGTGTATATATGCTGCGATAATCCAAGAGGAGTAGAGAGGAAATAAAATATTAATTATTGTACCATTTGGGTTTCCATAATTTATTAATCGCTGCAAAGCCTTCAAGTTTTTTTTCCCCTTTATAGGCGAGATAAAGATCTCTCAATAATAGCCTGGTTGTTGCAAACAAAAACCATCTGTGTAAGGTTCTTCGAATTTTTACTCTGGAGAATAGTCCTTTTAAATAATTTTTGGGTCGCTTTAATACAAAATCTTGATGTAATTTATTATTTAGATGAGCTATTTCTTCTCTTGTTAGACTTTCTGATGAAATAATAGGATGAAACATATCATATTTGGAAAAATCTTTGACCTCTATCCAACCTTCTTTATTTGCTTTTTCCCATAAAGGAGTTCCTGGATAGGGCATAATTGAATGAAAAGAAACAAAGTCAAAAGCTGTTTTTCTGGCATAAGCCCCCAGTTGCTCAAGACTTTCCCTGGTTTCAGTTCTAATTCCTGTTATAAAAGTGCATTGCCTGAATACTGCAGGATATTTTTTCTTTAAAAGATGAGAGACTTCATAAGTTTCTAAACCATTCAGGCCAGATTTTCCTATGAATTTCATATCAGTTTCAGAACATCTTTCACCACCTATTAAGGTATGTCTAAGGCCTGCATGAACCATTTTTTCAAGAACTCCTTGTTTTTCCTGTTCAAGGAGTAAATCTGCTCTGACAAAAGCCCACCAACCCAGTTTATATTTTTTTTTAATAATTTCAGTACAAAGATTATCTAACCAATCGGTATCATAGTTCCATGTGCCATCAACCCAGAAAAGATATCTTATTTTGAACTTTTTATAAAGAATATCAATTTCTTCCAATACGCGATCAACACTTTTTGTTCTTCTTGATGGAACCAAATGAATTTTTCCATTGACATGTTTATGTTCTCCCTCTTGAGCACTCCAGGAACAGTATTCACAATTCATGGGGCATCCCCTGCTTGCCTGAATTGTAACAGCCTTTGGAAATAGTTTTCCAAAAGGTGCATATTTTTCAACAGGCATGGAATCATAGTCTGGTATAGGAAGATCGTCCAAATTTTTTATAAGGTTTCCGATTTCTGTTTCAATTATCTTATTGTTTTCTCTATATGCAATGGATTTAACTTTAGAAAGATCGTCTCCATTTCTTAAAGTTTCAATCAGTTCTTTTAAATACTTTTCTCCTTCATATCTAACAATGAAATCAATTTCAGGATGATTTGTAAGGGAGTGTTCTATCATATGAGAATGAAAATGTCCGCCCACAATGCTAATAACATTTGGGTTAAGTTTTTTTGCAATTTTTAGGCTTTTCAATCCTTCATAAATATATGGCAAACACTCTCCAACACCAACAATATCTGGATTTTCGTCTGCTATTATCTTTTGTAAAGATCTATATCCTATCTTTAATGGAAGACAATCAATGGTTTTAACTGTAACTCCTTCCATTTCACGTTTTAGATAAGCACTAAGACTTGGAAAAGAAAGAGGCATTAAAAAATTATCAGATTCATTAAGAATTGGCCACAAGTGGCAAGGCGGTCTTATGAATAGGACTTTTACGTGATCTTTATTTAATTGATAGTTCATAAAAATGTTATCTTTATATTTTTATTTTGGTTATGCTATTACAAATTAGTTAGTCATTGAAAAAAAATAAAATATTATCAAAGCATATTTTATGCCATATTCAAACCTTATAAAATCATACTTCCCATAGAACTTAATTTATAAATGATATTTTTTGATCACTTATTTATAAAAATTCATTGAAATAATTATAATGAAATTATATGTTATATTTTATTAAATCATGATTTCTCATAATAATGATCAAGGCTTTTTTTTTAACAAAAGGCAATAATTAAGATAAGTATACAAAGGGTTTATTTTGAAAGGCTCCAAAAAAGTATCCAAAATTTCAGCTTTTATTAATCGTGAATCTGAACTAAATTTTTTATCAAACTGGGTTTCAAGACAACCCGAAAGCATTCTTTTTATGTTTGGTCCCAAAAGTTCAGGTAAAACAACACTTCTAAATAAATTTATTCATGATAAAATTAATACAAATCATTATGACATAAAAAATATTAATTTAAGAAAAATATTTATCGCTAATTATAAGAATTTTTTGCATGCGTTTTTTGAAATAGACAACTCTGCAAATATACAGAATATAAAAAAAAAGAAAGAGTATAATTTAAAAGTTTTTAAACTTACTACTGAAACTTTAAAAGGGCTTGAAAAAAATGAAATTGATCCATTTGTTGTTATGGAAAAAGAACTTCAAAAGTTAAATAATAAACAGAAAACTCCAATTATTATTTTAGATGAATTACAAATATTAGAAGGCATCTACATGAATGGTCAAAAAGAACTTATTAAAGAACTTTTCAATTTTTTTGTATCAATGACCAAAGAGTCTCATCTATGCCATATTATTATTTCGAGTTCTGATGGCTACTTTATTAATCGAATATATAATGATAGTAAACTAACTAAAACAAGTGAATTTATTGAGATAGATTATTTGCCCAAAAAAGATGTTGAATATTGGTTGAACAATTTAATTAAAGAATCTCAAATTGAAAATTTAATCCTTACGAAAAATCAAATCGACTTAATTTGGGATTATTTTGGAGGAAGTGTTTGGGAGATTAATAATTTCCTTTCAGTTCTTTTGAATAATGTTGAAAAAAAACAAGTATCAAATGAATTAATTAAGAAAGAAGCTGAAAAAAAAGTTAATACATATAAAATACGTTTTCAGGATTATATTGGTAAACACTTTGATTATGAATTATTTAAAGCTATTAATCGAATATTATTAAACTCCGAATATTTCTTTGAAAAAGATTTAATAACAAGTTTCGACCGAAAACAATTAAAAGAAGAACTTGGAATACTGGTCCAAAATAATTTATTTTCTTATAATCCTATTACAGGCCAATATAAACCACAAGGAAGAAGTATTGAACTTGGGTTAAAAAAATTTTGTTCAGAAATATAAAAAAATAAAGAAATATAAGCGGAGTAATAATGATCAAAAATAGTTTAATTAGTATTTTTATAATATTAATGCTTTCATCACTGATTTATATAAAATACAATCCCCCTAAAACTTGTAATTCTACACAACCTATTTATTTTTCCCTTGTTGGACCGATGACTGGAAATGGGCATATTATTGGTAAATCCATTTTAAAAGGGGCAAATCTTTATATTGATAAAGTAAATGCCTCTGGAGGGATAAATGGAAAATGCGTTAAATTAGACATTTACGATGATCAGAATAAACGCAATATGGCAATTGAAAAAGCATCAGAAATTGTAAGTTTAAATCGTTCTATTGGAGTAATTGGGCATTGGTACAGTTCATGCTCCTTTGCAGCGGGCATGATTTATAAAAAAAATCAAATTCCAGTGATAACACCAGGTTCAACAAATGTTAAAGTTACCAGATTCAACCCCTGGTATTTTCGAATGGTTTTTAACGATCATCTTCAAGGGCGTTTTTTAGCAAACTATGCTATTCATATACTTTCCAAAAAAAATTTAATAATTGTTTATGAAGATAATGATTATGGGAATTATCTGGCTACAGTATTTGAAGCAACTGGTCAAAAATATAATACAAATATTTTATTTTCAAAAAGTGTTGTCAAAGATGAAAATTTGCGTAAATCTTTTTCAAACATAATTGAATCAATTAAAAATAGTAAAGAAGAAGATAAACAAAACTCTGTATTGTTTATTGCAGGACATGCTTCATTTTCAACAAGATTAATATATAGGATTAGAAAAGCAGGTATTGAACTACCAATTATTGTGCCGGATTCCTGTGCATCTGATGCTTTTTGGAAAGGTTTTCATACTTATCCAAAAGAAAGGCGCTTTCCAGGCTACTATTCAAATGGAATTTATGTAACAACACATATGCTTTTTGATATTGCAAATGAAAAATCAATGAAATTTTGCGATGATTACCATAAACGTTATGAAGAACCTCCAGATTGGATAGCTGCACATGCTTATGATGCTACCATGATGTTTGTTAAAGCTGCTGAGAAGCAAAATGTTTCAGGCAAAGACATAAAGGCTGACCGAAAAAAAATTCAAAAAGTTTTTTACAATACTGATCGTATTGAAACAGCTATTGAAGGAGTCACTGGTATGAACTGTTTTGATAGAAATGGAGACTCTCTTAAGCCTGTTTCTGTTGGATATTATCACAATCAAAGAATAATACCTGCTCATGTTCAATTTCAGGCTATGCCTTCATTTTCTTCAAGAAAAGAAACAGAAAAAATAAAAAATTCAACTATTACTATTGATGGTCAAAAATTTTACAAAACCTGTGTAGTTTATACAGGTATTAGTATAAAAGAGATTTCAGATTTAAAACCTCGTGAAGGAACATGTCGCCTATCATTTGATATCTGGTTTCGATATCATGGTAACATACATTTATCAGATATTACATTTGCTAACGCTGCTGAACCAATTACTCTTGGTGATCCTGTAGAAACTGATTCCAATGATTATCTTCAGTATAAGCGATTTGCTGTACAAGGAATTTTTAAAACCAACTTTTTAAGTGGTCATACAGTTCATCGCTGCCAGGTTGTTGGATTTCAACTTTATCATCCAACATTGAAAAGAAATCAGCTAGTTTTTGTACCTGACAAGATAGGAATGAGCCTCACAAAACATACAAGTTTTATTGAACAACTTGGTGAAAAAAAGCTTATTGAAAAACTTCATGAATGGACATTAAATAAAACATGGATATTTCAATCAATATTAAAAAAAGAATCTCTTGGAAAATTGGAGTACATAAATCAAACAAGCCATATGGCAGAATATTCCTTATTTAATATGGGGATACGAATACAAAAATCTGAAATGTCTTTTCGCGGAATGATTACTGAAAAGAATGCAGAACGATGGATTTTTATTTGCGGAATTCTTACTTTGCTATCTATTATTTTAAAAAATCAATTTAATCAGAACCTGACTGAAAGCTTTTTTATTTCAGCAATGTATTTACTATTATCATTATTTATCAGCATAGTTTTCTTACTTTCTATTGAATCTTTTTTAATGAATCGTTTTATTGAATCTCTTAACAATTTTTATTTACATTCAATGTCTAAATTCTTTGATGTCCTTTGGTGGGTAATTCCGACATTTTATATTCACTCTTTTATTTCAATACTTGTCTGGCAACCTATTGAAAAATCAACAAAGCAAAAAATTCCAAATATTGTTCGTAGATTTGTGAGTTTTATAATTTATACACTGGCATTTTTAGGTATTGTAGCATTTGTATTTGATCAGAAAATAACAAGCTTGCTGGCAACATCAGGGGTAATTGCTATGATTATTGGCCTGGCAATACAGATAAATATTTCCAATATTTTTTCAGGAATAGCCATAAATATTGAAAGACCTTTTGGAATAGGAGATTGGGTAAAAGTAGGTACTTACAAAGAAGGTCAGATATTAGATATAACCTGGCGTACAACACGCTTAAAAACTCGCGATGATTCTATATTAAGTATTCCCAATAGTGTTGCATCAGAATCAGTAATACATAATTTTCATTTTCCAAATGATTGCTTCAGGCTTTGGTTTAATGTATTTATAGACTCAACTCATGCTCCAGAAAAGATAAAAAATATTTTATTTGCAGCAGTGTCATCATCTTCAATTGTAGAAAAACAACCAGAACCACTGGCCAGATTTATGGGTTTGACTGATTGGGCTGCACAATATATGGTAGCTTTTACAGTTAAAGACTATGATAAAAAAGGTGCTTATTTAGAGCGAGTCTGGATAAGAGTATTATCTCACTTGCATCAAGCAGGAATTCAACCAGCCACACGAAAATTTTCTTCTATTGAACCAAATTCTGTTGAGGGTATAGAATAATATATGAAAAAAAACTCAGATAGGAATTTTATAAGTTTTTTTATAATCTTTGTTATTTTGTCAGGTTTGATTATTTTTCTGAATCGTACTTTTAATGTATTCACATTAAAACAAGACTGGCTTCAAGTTATTCATGAAATAATACTTATTTTAATTGTTAGCTCCGCTCTGGCTTCTGGAAAAATACGTCAAAATTTGAAATATCTGTCAATATGGGTTGGCATTTTCCTGGTTTTGTTGACAGGATATAGCTATCGTTATGAATTGTCTGAGATAAAAGAAAAAATTCTGGCAGAAATAGTCCCCTCAAGAGGCTTTCAAAACAATCCTGATTCTATAAGTTTCCCTGCTTCATCTGATGGACATTTTTATATTCGTGCAAAAGTGAATGGCATTCCCATTATGTTTCTTGCAGATACAGGCGCGAGCCATATTGTGTTGTCACCAGAAGATGCTTACAAACTTGGCTTTAAAACTGATAAACTTCGCTTTGATCGAATCTATGAAACCGCCAATGGAAAAGTTCGCGGGAGCTCAATTCGAATTGCAGATATTAGAGTAGGAGATATTCATCTAAAAAAAATAGGAGCATCTGTAAATGAAGCAGAAATGCGTAATTCATTACTTGGAATGACTTTTTTCAGGCGTATGAATAGTTATGAAGTAAAAGACGATGTATTGACTCTGTATTGGAATGAGTAAAATCTGAAATTGTCACAGAATAATTATAAATGAGTCAGATTATTTCTTTAAGAAATAATCTCCAATACCCATTTTTTTTTGGAAATTTTCGGGTGATGCAGGGTAGTTTTAGGGTAGTATCGGGTAGTTCTAAACTATCCTCGGGGATTAATCATTTTTTGCTAACAGAGCTTGAAGTTTTGCGGTCAGTTTCTGGGCTTCTTGTTCAGCTTTTTCAGCTCTAAGACGCTCTATCTTCGCTTTTTTTCTTTCAGCTTCAATGGCCATTTCTGCTTTTTCAGCTCTATGCCGCTCTTTTTCGGCTCTAAGACGTTCTTTTTTAGCTTTTGAACGTTCTTCTTCTGTTTTTTGAATTTGCTTCTGATAACTGATTAAAACATATGGCTTATAGGCCTCATCCTTGATAAGGTCTTCTAAAGGTGGTTGAGAATACAAATCATCTATTCGAAATTTAAAATCGGGTAATACCTGAGATTCAATAATACCATTACGCGGTTTTATTTTTTTGTATTTTCCTTTTGAATTAAGGCGATAAAATGCGGTTTCAGTTTTATTTCTATCAAGAATAAAGTATTCTTTTACACCTGCCTGGCTGTACTCCAATTTCTTAACCACTGTATCATTTTCAAGGCCTTTTTTGTCAGTGTCTGACAAAAATTCAATGCACATATCAAAACAACCTTTGTACGTACAATGTTCTGGTTCAATTTGAACAGGGTTGCTCTTTAGAATAACAGCTAAATCTGGCTTACGTATGGATGTTTTTTCTGGAAGAACCAGCTTGAATCCAATATCAAGACCAACAAGGGTAGCCATTTTCGATGTTTTAACGCTTTCCTTTATGAGCATGTAAAAAAATTCAGATTGTACGTAGCTTGCAAAATCACCCACTGACTTAACCTCCAGTATACCATTGTTCCATTCATATCTAAAATCAGGATCTTCGTAATATTTTCCCCAATATTCTTCTTCAGAAACCAATAAACCTGCATCAGGCTGATGTGTAACATCTTCTCTGGTTAAAGGAGGTAAATCTGGTATGTCTGTATGTAGGTTAAAAAAATTAGGGAAAGGGTTCGGATTTTCAGAAATCGGTATGTGTTGTAAAGCTTCCATCTGTGTTCCTTATCTCAAAACTCATAATGAAACAAAATAAAAAAACGATTTCAATCATTATGATATATATGTTCCGTGCATAATTGAAAAACCATCTATTTCAAATAATTTTTATTATGATTATATATACTATTAAAAAAAGCAAGCAATAATTAGTGATTCCTCTCCCAAAGGTCGACCTGTTACCGATTCTTCCCCGATTCTTTGAACAAAAAAATCAGATTATTTGTTGCTTTATGTTCATTATTAATGTTATTATTCTTTTATGATTGTGGTGCAGGCTACACATGTGTATTGTATTTCATTCTTGACAAAAGCTTATAAAACTCAAGGCAATCACCTATTTTGCATTTAGATAGGACATTATTCAACATTAATCAAAAGGTTAAGTGTTAGCACATCATAAGAAACAGGGACTGTTCAATAATCAATGAAACTTAATTCAAAACAAATTTTAAAGTCATGATGATAGATAAAAGAAGTATAACTATAATTCAAAACTATTTTAAAAATCAACCTGTACTCAAGGCTTTTATATTTGGATCAAGAGCAAGAAATGATGCAAAACTTAGTAGTGATTTAGATATTCTTGTTGAACTAGACTATTCAAAACCAATAGGTTTAAAGTTTGTCAAAATGCAACTTGAGTTGCAAAGTCTTTTACAAACTGAGGTAGATCTAGTTTCATCAAATGGAATTTCAAAATACATTAAACCATTTATAGAAACTGAAAAAAAGTTAATTTATGAAAAATAAAATTAATCTAAAAAGAATAATACAAGAATATCAAAAAAGAATGTAACTGTTCAGCTTTTAACCTTATGCTAAATTAGGATTCCTTAGTGTAAGCAGATCATTCATTTTCTTCTGTGTAATCCATGTTCAAATGTGTGTTAAAATAATAAAGGAAATAAAATGCCCATTCAAAAAGCAATTATTGAAACTCTCGTTCCAGAAGAAATTTATACCGACCGAAAAGAACATATTGATTTTTTTTATAATGCGGCATTAAAAGCTATCACACGACGCACGATGTCTACAGTTTTACTGGGACAGCGGCGTATGGGCAAAACAGAAATGTTTAAGCGTGTGGTAAATGATTTGTTTTTTAATCAAGATCATAAAGAAAAGGTTGTTATTCCTGTTTTTTATCAGTTCCCTGATGCTTTTTTTAGCAAAAAGGATTTTGCAATTAAATATGTTGAGAATTTTTTAAGATGGTTTGCTGCATTCAAATTAAAACGCCCTTCATTAATAAAAGAACCTCGCAATATAAATGAATTTTTAAACTTTTTTGAAAAAAACATTAATGTAACACAGGGAATTCACATTGCAATTGATCTTATCAAAGCTATTATGCTTGATGCTACTGTTGTTCCAGAACAAAGTGCGATCATGTTGCCAAAGGATGTGGCTTTTTATGATGATATAACCATTGCCATGTTTCTGGATGAATTTCAAAATACCCGAATGCCTCATCTTAATTTTGACATTGTTGGTTTTTTTCAGGAATCTGTTGAGTCACCTAAATGTCCCCATTTTGTCACTGGTTCGGCCATGAGTATTTTAAAAGATGAAATACTTGGAACAGGTGCATTGTATGGACGCTTTGATTATGAATCCATCAAGCGGTTTACCGATTATTATGGAGAAGAATTAGCTATTAAAACAGCAGCATACTATGAGACAAGCATTCATCCTGAAATGCCTCCAATTATTTCTGATCGATGTGGAGGGAATCCATTTTATATTACAGCAGTTGTCCGACAGGCTGCCAAACAAAATTATGTCATTAATAATGAAACAGACTTAAATAGAATTCTGGCCATTGACATATCATCAGGATTTATCTGGATGGAACTATCCGATCAGGTCAACCGCTGGATTGAGAGAGTCAACGAATATGGCATTACCAAATGGATATTATATCTGGCGGCTATTGAAGAAGGCGATGAAATTGACTTGCATCGGATTCAAAAAGAATTGAATATTCATGAATCTAAAGATGTTCCTATCTCAAAAATCAGAAAAATTCTGATTAAACTGTCGCGTGGAGATTTAATTGAACAGTCTATGTTAGGAACAAGATTCAGTAAGATTAATGATCCAATTTTAAATGCTTTTTTAAAAGTTTGGGGTGAAATTGAAGTCGTAAACTATAATAGAAAAATTGTTGAAGAAAAAACAATACAACAATTTGAAAAAATGAAAAAACGTTTTCATGAGCATAAAGGTTATCTGGCAGAAATATATATGATTCAAATATTATGGAATAGTCAAAGAAAAATTTTACCCAAACACTTTTTTCATTCACCCAATGATATCAAGGTTCCTGATCGATTTATCTATATAGACCAACGTTTTAGACAGCATATGGGCAAACAAATAGAAGTAGATATCTATGCAAGCACAGGCACTGTTATATGGTTGGCTGAAAGCAAATGGCACCAAAAGCCTGTTGGTATAGATGTTGTAAACAATCTTCTCAAACAAGCAGAAATGGTTCGTGAACGCGACAGTGATATTATAAAAAATATTACATTATGGATTTTTTCATATACTGGTGTCACAGCAGATGCTGAAAAATTGATGAAACAACATGGCATTTTATGGTCTTCAAAAAATGAATTAAATGCCTTATTGGAATATCTTGGTTTAAGACAATTGCCAGAGATTGAATTAAAAGGGAATATCAAATGATTCCATCAGTCCTTGCACAATTGCTAAATTTAAATACCAATCAGTTAAACAGTTAATAGGTTAATAGTTATAAAGGAAACAGAAAACCATGTCACAAAAGCCAGATGATGAACGACCTGAAAATAGTTTTTTAGAAAATAATACAGTTTCACAAACAAGCCATGTTTTATTCGGAAGTATGATGAAAGAATCATTAACTCCTCTTAACCTTGAAGTTGAATCGGATTATGAAGTTGGTAAAGGACCACCCAAATTGGATGTGCTTATAATTCGAAGAACTGGAGCGAGATGGTCAAAATCACAATTAGAATTTTTGCCGGATGGGATTCGACAATCAAACTGCAAACATGTTATTTTAGAACTGAAATACACTGAATCCATAAATAAAACAGCGCTTTTTCAAACCATAGGGTATCTTGGAAGCTATTTGAGATTAAAACAATTTAAGCCTGAAAAGGTTTGTGCATTTATTGTCAGTTCAAAAACGCCTCAAAAAAGGGTGTTAAAACAAATAGGGTTTGAGCAAACTGATATCA
>Ga0272440_1002143_pt1 | contig 15597 bp, 6 predicted proteins | sample SSMMMBAug17_FD_192440 | JGI IMG/M metagenome (GOLD analysis project Ga0272440, IMG submission 192440) | Marine sediment archaeal communities from Little Sippewissett salt marsh, Falmouth, MA, United States - SSM-MMB-Aug17 | ecosystem: Environmental > Aquatic > Marine > Wetlands > Sediment ... | reverse complement strand
TGGATATATTACGTATAATGGAACACGTAGTTACAACAGTTCAGAATTAAACAAATGGTTTGGTCATACTTTTACTCAGATAGGCACAAATATTGGTAAAGCCAGGCTAATAATAGAAGTTTTACCGGCAGATGAAACAGCAGAAAAAGACATTCTGGCAATTGGCTGTATTGGAGAAAATGGAAAGGTTCTTGAGAATTTGCTTTGGAAGAAACAAATTGGTTCAACATTCTCAGGCCAGGATATAGATATAAAAGGAGTACTGGATTATACATGGGGTGATGGTGATCGTCACTCAGAAATAATTTCGCTTGACCTTTCATCCTTGCCTGTAATTGACAATTATACACTTGATTTATTACCTTTAGTGAACTCTTATGGTTTTTTAGATGTAATGGTTCAGGATGATACCATTGTTAAAAATCTTCAATTGATTATCGAACAAAAAGAAAATGAGACAGAATTTCAGCTACCGCACCTGTTAATTGGCGCAAACGATCCAATAAAAATACCAATACGTCTTTTGAATCCATTTCAACTTGAAATAGAGGGACTTCATCTGTCAATAACATATGATCACAGTATATTCCAGGCGAATGACTTTAGTCTGTCAGAAGGAATACTCGACAATCCTGAATATGATTATAATGAACAAATTAATCTTAAAAAAGGAGAAATTCTCATAGCAATACCGGGTTTTGGCAATCTTTGTTCTAAAGAAGGAACAATAGGCTTTATTGAATTTAAGGCTATTGACAAAAAAGCACTTTTTTCGAAACTTACATTCAAAATGGCACGAATGAATGAAAAGGATTTAATGATTAGCAATGGTTCTATAACCATTAATGATATACCACATGCCAATGATATTTTGCTAACGACACTTGAAGATACACCAAATTCAAGCAGACTTTCTGCTGCGAACACGGTTGGAAACGCATTAATCTATTCCATTGTGACCCGCCCAGCAATGGGAACAGTTTTATTAGATGAAACATCAGGCGTCTTTCAATATACACCTTTTTCAGATATGAATGGCATTGATGTTTTTACATATAAAGCCAATGATGGTCTTGTTGATTCAAATATAGCATCAATTACCATTACAGTAATTCCTCAGCCTGACCCACCAACCATTTCTACAATTGAACCACTGATTGTTAATATGGGAACTATTCCGGAAGTATTCTTTTTCACAGTTCATGATGTCGATGGCTTTTATACACCGACTGTTTCTGCAAGCTCTGATTATACAAAGCTTGTTTCAAATGAAAATATTCATATTGAATACATCAACGACAAATATTATGTCCAAATATCACCCAATGTAAATCAATTTGGAACAGCAAATATTACCATAGATGTTATGGATAATGATGGGATAAGTATACAAACACTATTCCCATTGACTGTATTAGGAAATACCATATCAGGACAAATCCTCTATTATAAACAATTGAACTCTGAATCGATAGTTGAGCAAACGCCTTTTATCGTTTTATTAACCAATGATGAACAAGAAATATCTTACACCACAACAACAGATGTTTTTGGACGATACAGATTTGTTGGTTTACCTGAAGGGGCTTATACTATTATCCCAATACAATCGGACAATTTGGGAGGCTTGAACTCTATAGATGCTGGAAGAATAGCACGTCATTCTGTTGATAAATATGAATTTAATTGCTTTGAAAAAATGGCTGCTGATGTGAGTCAGAATGGCAGGATTTTTCCTCTGGATGCTTCAAGAGTTGCCAGATACACTGTCGGTCTGGTTGATTGCTTGGATGAAGAAAAGTGTAATAATTGGATCTTTTTAAGCAGTCCTCCAGAAAACGATTGTGCATTAACCCTATCTTATCGAAAAGTAAATCTTCAAACGACTGCTTATTTACAGGAGGATTTTATTGCCATTCGAATAGGGGATGTAAGTGGAGACTGGCTTCAAAGTAGTCGCAGGAGAAATAAACAACGTAAACGATTAACACAACGTATTGCTGAATATTCGATCAATAATCTTAGCTCGTTTACCATTCCAGTTGCTTTGGAATCTGAAATGGCTGTTGAAGGGCTTGACCTGGCATTAAGTTATGATCCCGACGTTTTTTCTGTCAAAAATGTTTCTTTGGTCAATGGCTGCCTGTATAATAAAGGCTATCAATTAACGACTAATCGTTTAACCCCTGGATATCTCACATTTTCTATTTATCCTATGAATGATGTGGAAATAGTTAATAATGTATTTGCTTTTATTGTTTTTGAGAGCATTTCTGATGAAAACGCTTTGATATCCATCAATCGTTTTGAATGTAATGAAGTTCCTGTTTCTGGAGGTTTTGTGATAAATGGAGAATTATTCATGGATATTCAAACCAAATGATGAGCCTCCTATAAAATAATTTATGAAGGAATATTCTACGTAATCTGCTTATTATATTTTTTTAGTAGTGGCGTATCGATATGATAAGTTTTTTTGATAATATCTAACATGTATCTTTGAATGGGCAATTCCATTTCAGGATCATCAGGCTTTAAAGCGTGTCCTTTTTGGTCTATTAGTTTTTGAAGTCTTAACTCAGCTTGTTTTCGAATTTTTTTCTGTTGGTTTTCATCCAGACTATCTAAAATTTTTTGAGCTTCAGTATCAATTTCTTTGTCCATCCCTTTGGGCTTTTTGATTCTATTAGATTTGGATGCTTTTTTAGTATGATCTTTTGTAAAAATTAGAAGGGGTTTACCATTGTCTTTTAAACAGACATCTACTTGATAATTTAACCCTGTTCGTTCATTAATTTTTTTCAATACTGATTGAATTTTGTTTGTGATATGAGATGCATATTTTTCTTTCATACCCAGCTGAATGGCAATGTCCTGAACATAAATTTTCCAGCTATCTTCTATTTTCAATTGGTCTGACAGGGTTTCATACAAAAGCACAGCCAGTGGGCTACGTAATTTTTTTAATTGATCAAAATCTTTTTTCAACTCTTTGGTATCACCTATTGATAACAGCCATTCTTGAGAAAATCGCAGCCAGATTTTTTTATTATCCGGGTTGATCCCCCAGGCATCAATGATTCCAAATTTGCTGTTATTATGGTCAACATGAACATGTTTCCATCGATCAAGACTGTTCTCAAGCATTTGATAGTTTCTTTGATCACGATTAAATCCACAATCTTTTAAAATTTGATACCTTGTTAGCGTTAGTCGTTTTTCTTCACTCATAAGCTGTTTTTTTAGCAAAAGGTATAGCAAAAAAAGATAATCATTTTCAGTTGTGGCTTTGTAGGCTGTTTTATAAATATAACCGCTTTTATTTTTCCAAATTAGCCAGTTGCTTTCATGTGGTTGCCATAGTGGGAAATCAAAAATGCTCATTTCTATTCGTAATATCTCCTCTAATTAATTAATTAAGACGTTAATATATTTTCTATTTTTTTTTAACCAACAGCTTTGGTTATATATTGATTAAACAAAGTTTTAATTCTCCTAAATCATTATTATCTTCAATCCACTCATTATGATTTTTTTTCAATACTTCGGTTTTTTCAAGTCTTTTTTCTATTTCATTAATAACTTTTGTAATATGTTCACTAAAAATATTGGCTTTCATTATTTCAGCATTAAATCGGGTTATTGAAAAAATGCAAAGATTATCTGAAAATAATTGTTTACTGATTTTTCTTGCTTCATATAGCCAGTCAATTACCTGTCGAATAATAGCGGGTGTCAGCGCTGGGCTAAAATCCCAAATCAATACCGCATAACAAAATAAGGCATTGGGAATAAATGATGTTAAAAAATTTGAATTACTATGGACCAATAATGCTTTTTCGGTAATTTTATGAAAAAATGAGTATTTTTTAGAATCTGAAAGGTCGTCTCTCAGCCATCCCATTAAATGAAATAATTCTTTTCCGGTTTTTTTAAAAATGTCATAGTTATCAATAATCATAATATCCGGGGTTCTAAAAAATATATCATTCTTAGTGATTAGTCTTCTGAAACTACGCGTACATAAAATTAAATATAGTGATCGACTGCCGGTTGGTGAACAGGTCATTCCTTTTTCAAAATATAATTCAGCTTGTCTCAACAAATTAATAACATCTTCTTTTGATAACGTTTCATCAAGGTTTTGATAACTTCCATTAATTTTCCTGAGGAGTCTAAAAACTGTAAGCGCGTGAGCTAATTTGATAAGTCCGCACTCACAATAATAATCCTCATCTTTAATGCTGCAATACTCATCAATATAGTTTGATTCTTCTTCAGCATTTCGAAAATACATATATGATTTTGAATAGGATTCTGACAAAATGCCCTGATTCCAAAAAATATCCATTCTCAATGACCGGGCAATCAAGTTTGTTGGATCTCTGCTTAAAATGATTCTGATTATTTCGTTGGCTTCTAAATATTTTTGCCTATAATACAATGTTTTTGCTATTTCCAAACCAAGTAATGTATTGTGTGGATATTTAAGAATAATTTTTACAGCATTTTTTTCTTCTTTTTCTGATTGTATTTCTTCGTCTTCGGGATTCCATAGTAAATTTATAAGATCGTTGAATGGCAAAATGTTTTCATTTAGCAGGTCGTAAATATAGTCCCAGTAAATAGTATTCCATAATCCGACAATCCACCATACATTTACAATTTCTCTATTTGATATTTCTATCTCTTTTGGCTGATTACAAGTAACAACTCTTATTTCATTCATTAAAATACATTGTCGGGTGTATTCTGTTAAACGTATAACCGGATCATCAGGTAACTTTTCTTCAACAATAGCTTTTAAATGATTATCAAAATTTTTATGATCACCAGAAGCAATACCAATGGATAAGAAAATTTGTTTGGATCCATGAGTAGATAAAAACCATTTAATCGCTATTTGGTAAGCTAAAAAAATGGCATTATTAATATATTCACTGTATGAAGCAGGATTTATTAATTCATTTTTAGAGGTTTGAATTTTACTAAAATGAACATAGCAAGATGTTATGCTATCTGATCGAACAGGTTTATTCATGTGTTTGTTAATGTTTTCATTTATAAAAGAACTTATTTTTCCTTTTAACCAGTCAACCATTTTAGTATTAATGTCATCCCCTCGACTATGTAATGAAAAAGCAACCCTGCATACTTCAACTTCTTTACGCGTTTCTTCTTGATTTTTACACAGAACAAGAAGGTTTTTAAAGTTATAATCGTTGATAAGGTTGCTTCTATAATATCCAACCCAAAAGGACAACGCACGAAGTGTATTTTTTTTTGCAGGGGTAATGTGTGACGTTTGTTTTAAAAGAGAAAATTTGGACCTATGTGTGTTCAGCAAAATATCAAATTTATCGGCAAGAGCATTAATTTGTTCGGTTAATAAAAAAACTGTTTTGACACATAAAAGTCTATCTGTATTATCGATTAATTCTGAAAATGTTTTCGGAAATTGTTTTTTTATAGGTTTTGATAAATTCAATTGATTATTTTCAATAAACTGACTGAGAGTACCAAAATTTTTTTTATCTATTATGTGATGGTTTAGGACAAAATTAAGCAATGATTCATATAGATTATCTCCATCCTTCAGTTTTGCACAATCCTGTTTAAACTCTTCTAATGACTGTGGATCAGGTATCATTGATAACAATGCATAGATTATTTCTTGTGGAATCATCAAGCCTCTTCTTTATTTATGGTATTAAAAATATTCATCAAAGAAAGTTTGCTATCTTTTATAAGAGAAGGATCAATCTGTTGCTTTCGTTGTTCTGTTGTTTTTGTTTTTAACGTTGTTATTTTTCCCAATCGATGTTCGATTACGCATATACAACGATTTATATTATCTATAAATTCTGAAGGCCTTCTACCAGTTTTAAAAGATTATCATAATTCCAGGATGTAATAAGATTCTGTTGTTTGTAGCAAACCCAAAATGAAATAAGCCTTAGAGCATTTCGTTTGGTTTTTGTATCGCACTTTCTATTTACAAGATCTGTAAATACAGGGTAATTGATTTTCTTTAGTTTTAATCCAAATTTTTCCATTAATTGGTTGATACTTGATGCCTTATTTCTGAAAGGTTTGAGCCTATTTTTTAGAACAGAAATATTAATTTTGGTGGTTGTGCAATTGATATGCTTATAGTTATCTTCAATAAAACTTTTTAATGCTGATTCAGTTTTCTGATCTATAATATCCTTTTGATATGCAAATTCGATTATTGAGCCAATCGTCCTTCCATCATTATCCATTATAAAACTGTCAAGTGCATCAGTTGAAGGAAACATCGCTAATAAAGCTGCCTGGTTCTCATCCAGGTATATTTTATTTGAACTCATCATCTAAACCTTTGTTCAATATTTCAAATGAAAAATTAAATTTTTTTTTAATTAAAACATTCTTTTGTTTTAGAGTAAAACAGCATCAGTCCAAAAAACATCATTATACCTCCCTATTGTTTGTTTACCTTAACAAATAATATGCCCTATTTTTTGATTGAGATTAAAACCATATTTTGTTTTATAAAAAAACATAAAAAACAAGCAAAACAATAAATATAAATATTTTAAATTATTATATATTTTGCTTGCATTTAAAAAAAACGAATGTTAATTCATTAAGCAAAAAAACCTCAAATACATCCGGTACAGAATTTCCTTATTAAATTGAGAGAAATTTTATCTATTGTGAAATGATAAATTCGATATTAACTCATAAATAGCAGATAAACAAGTTTTTAATTATTTACGATCTCACAATATATTTATCTGAAACATAAAAAATATAAATTCTATAAATTCAATCAGTTAAACCTTTTTATCACATGATTTTAAGATTTTTTGACGAAAATTGGAGATTTGAACGTATTATACAACATAGACAGGGGGGACAATATGAAAGATGCAAAACTTATCCTAAAAGTATCATTGCTCTCAATTTTGTTCATTGGTTTTCTAATTTGGTTGTCTTGTTGTTCGTTGTTTTCCATTGATCCCTACGATTTTTCTTGGGAACCTCACCCAATTGAAAATAATGATACTTTGCCGAAAGACAATAACGCAGATTAAAATAAAAAATCGACTGTTTATAAACCTGAAGTTGAGCAAAATGAAAAAAAAGCAATAAAAGAGATGACATCATCAGAAAACAAAAAAAAGGCAGTTGTTCCAGGTTTTACAACAGTTGAATCATCTCAATATAATAAAGGTATAGCAAAGAAGGAATGGATCGAACCTTTTTTTATTAAACCACAGCAGGTCGTGATGAATTCTGATGATTTTCAAGAGACTCCTAAAAAAATTGATTATGAATCTCAGCCAGAGATTCCAAAACATATAGACGCGTTTTTTGAAGACCCCGGGGATATTACAAATGATAAATTATATCAAAACAATACTCATAAGAAAGGAGGACAAAAACTAACCAATAATTCTATTTTTCATGAAGACAGTCATGTATCCAACGAACCTCTAAACAATGATGGTTCGGAGAAACAATAACTTGTTACAAAAGGACTAAATGTATGAGAAAAAAAATGACATGTGGCATTGCTATGTTATATATACTGCTAACAGTATCCATGGCCTATGCTACGCGCGTAAATTTAGACTTTGATAATAAATGGGTGAATCCCATTTCAGGAAATATGCAGACAGATACTGCATATAATTATTTAAGTTCAACTTATCAAACGAACTGGGGTTCTCAGCATATAGGTGATGACATTATTGCCGCTCTCAATGCTCCAGTTTATGCCATTGCTGATGGAAAAGTTTTCCATATTGACAGAAGAACAGGCGATACCAATAATCTTTCAAAAATTTACATTGTACATGAAACCAGTGATCGCGTTAAATTTACAGCAGTATATGGTCATTGTAGTGCGGTTTCATCCTTAAATGAAAATGATTATGTTGTTGCGGGCCAACAAATTGGGGTGATTAAAAGGTATGGCGCACCAGATCATCTCCATTTTGGAATTAACCAGACTGATAATTTATCAACCGCAGGATGGGGGCGTTTATCAGCAAACAGTGATGCATATTCTAATGGCTGGCGAAACCCTTCTGATTTTTTATCAAATAACACCCCTTTGTTATATCGATGGGAAGGTACTGGTTCTATTATTAGCGATGGAACCAAAGATATTTCATGTTGGGGATGCGATAAAGACGAATTGAGAGTTCACCCAGGCTCTAATATGAAATCCATGTTAACGTTTCAATGGCAAGCATCTGATCGTTGCAAAGCATTGGAAATTAGTTGTGATTCAAACGCTAATAACAGAGTGAGTATCAGAATAGGTGGTTGGTCAAGTCGTGACTATGATAGAGTTTATTCCAATGTAACCCTTCCCTTTGTTTTGGATGCCAATAATACAGGGTTTAGCTTAAGAAATGGTTTGTATTATACCATAAGGGTATGTTTTGATAAGGTTGTTGATCAGATGACCAGAGTTTATGCTCGCTGTATTGAACAATCAGGTTCTAACAAAACTCATATTGTCAGACAACCGGGAATTAATTATGATGGATTAATTTTGCAATCTGGTGAGTTTTCAATGTGGCATGGCAATGGTTCAATTATCAGTTATGATTCAAGATCATATGAGTGTTGGGGCTGTAACAAAGATGAAGCCAGAGTTCATCCAACAGACAACGATATTCAACCAGAAGCTTATTTTCAATGGCAGGGATCTGACCGATGCCAAACATTGCGAATCAGCTCTGGGGACGACCCACAACATCAGGATGAACATCCATCTGTAGAAATCTTTATTAAACCATGGTTTCTCGATGAAGATCAGTGTCAATTGTATAATAATGTTTGTGGTAATATTACGACAACTTTACCATACACACTTAGTGATGAATATGCACCTCAAAATGGTTCTTATAATGTAGTTCGGGTGCGTTTTGTTAATGGGGTTTCAGGGATGAAGTCTGTTATTGGGCAATGTCCTGGAGCGTGGTAGAATTAATAAAAATATTATAGGAGCTAAAATGAAATTTTTTTTATCTTTACAATATCTTAGATTTCTAAGATACTTGTTTTTTGTATTTGTTTTTTTGACAATCATTCCTGCAAATGCATATAGTCAGTGTACTATTAGCTTTGTAAGAGATGTCTATATTAGCCCTATCTCCGGGTATCAATATGCTCAGAATTGGGAGCTTAAAAACACATCTTATTATTGTAACGCAAATGATTATTATTTAGTCCCTTATCAAGCACAAAAATCATATGATGGAGGGAATACTTGGCTATCTTATTCCGGAATGAATTTTGAATTTTATAGAAAATATGGAGGTGATACAGGTCGCTCTGATAGTTTTGATATTGCTGCAAGAAACACTGAACAAGTTAAAATATACTTTAATGTGTCACCTACAGAAACAGCTCGTTACAGGATATATTTTGATATTTGTGAATCTGATGGTACTCGACTTTATGTTCCTTCCAATTGGAGTAGATTATATACAGAAGTTGATTATACTTTGCCTTATCTAACAGTTAGTCAAAGTTCTGTTAGTTTTGGATATAGTAGCGGAAATAAAACTATTAGTGTTTATTCTAATACAAATTGGAGCATTACTGATAATAGAAGTTGGTTATCTTTGAGCGGCTCAAGTGGTTCTGGAAATAGTTCCTTTGTGATCTACTGTGATTCTAACTCTTCAACAAGTTCACGTAGTGGAACTATAACAGTTTCTGGGAAAGGTATTGATAGAACTATTAGTGTAAGCCAAAGTGGTGCTTCTCCAACAATCAGTGTTTCACCTACTTCAGTTAGCTTTGGAGAAAATAGTGGTAATAAAACTATTTCTGTAAGTTCAAATGTTAGCTGGAGTGTTACTGATAATAGAAGTTGGCTTTCTCTTAGTCGATCAAGTGGCTCAGGAAATAGCAGTTTTGTTGTTTACTGTGATTCAAATTCTTCAACAAGTTCTCGTAGTGGTAGTATAACTATTTCAGGAAGCGGTATATCAAGGACTGTTAATATAAGTCAAAGCGGAGCTTCGCCTACACTAAGTGTTTCTCCTACTTCAGTTTCTTTCGGAGAAAGTAGTGGTAATAAAACTATATCTGTCAGTTCAAATATTAGTTGGGCCATTAGCGATAATAAAAGTTGGCTGTCTTTAAGCAAGTCAAGCGGCTCAGGCAACAGCTCTTTTGTCATCTACTGTGATTCAAACACTTCAACAAGTTCACGTAGCGGTAGCATAACAGTATCTGGTAGTGGCATATCAAGAACAATAAATGTAAGTCAAAGCGGGGCTTCACCTTCACTTAGTGTTTCACCTACTTCTGTTAGTTTTGGAGAAAGTAGTGGTAATAAAACTATATCTGTTAGTTCAAATATTAGTTGGAGCATTAACGATAATCAAAGTTGGCTGTCTTTAAGTAAGTCAAGTGGCTCAGGCAACAGTTCTTTTGTTATCTACTGTGATTCAAACTCTTCAACAAATTCACGTAGTGGTAGCATAACAGTTTCTGGAAGCGGCATATCAAGAACAATAAATGTAAGTCAAACCGGGGCTTCACCTGCACTTAGTGTTTCACCTACTTCTGTTAGCTTTGGAGAAAGTAGTGGTAATAAAACTATATCTGTTAGTTCAAATATTAGTTGGAACATTAGCGATAATCAAAATTGGTTGTCTTTAAGTAAGTCAAGCGGTTCCGGAAATAGTTCCTTCGTTATCTACTGTGAATCAAACTCTTCAACAAGTTCACGTAGTGGTAGTATTACAGTTTCTGGAAGCGGTATATCAAGAACTATAAATATAAGTCAAAGCGGTGCTTCACCTGCAATTAGTGTTTCACCTACTTCTGTTAGTTTTGGAGAAAGTAGTGGGAATAAGACGATACCTGTTAGTTCAAATATCAGTTGGAGCATTAGCGATAATCAAAATTGGTTGTCATTAAGTAAGTCAAGCGGTTCTGGCAATAGTTCATTTGTCATCTACTGTGACTCAAACTCTTCAACAAATTCACGTAGTGGTAGTATAACAGTTTCTGGAAGTGGCATTTCAAAAACTATAAGTGTAACACAAAGCGGCGCTTCTCCTATTATTAACGTTTCACCGACTTCTCTTATTTTTAATGAGGGTAGTGCCACACAAAATTTATCTGTTAATTCTAATGTGAGTTGGATTTTGAATGTTAATCAAAAGTGGGTCACTGTAAGTCTGCTAACTGGATCTGGTAATGCCACAATTATTGTTAATTGTGAGGCAAATTTAAATCCAATTGATAGAAGTGCCACTATTAATATTTCTGGAAGTGGTATATCAAACGATATTATTGTCAATCAAGGCGCTGCTACAATTCCAACAGGAAAAATTCAATTAAGTAATTCAAATCTCTGTTTAGGTTCATCTACTAACTTAACTTTTTATTTATCAATTGGCACCTCACCTTTCGATATTACATATTCTGATGGCACTCAAAATTTCACATTAACCGAAATAACCACCGGTCATTCAGTGTCTGTAAATCCAACCACAGACACCACATATACCATTATTTCCATAACAGACGCCAACAATATTCAAAATACCAATATAGATGAATCCGCTACAATATCAGTAACACCTCTTCCAGAAATTACGTTTCAAAACCTCGAAATTTGCGAAAATGCATCACCCATTTCATTAGCTGCAATACCTTCCGGAGGAACATTTGAAGGAACTGGCGTTACATCTGATGGCACTTTTGATCCATCAATTGGTTCTGGTATTTATACAATATCATACAATGTAAGTGTTAACAGTTGCAGTAATCATGGGACTGCTGACATTACTGTCAACACCATGCCTATGTTAACTGAAATCGAACCTGTCCAAAAATGTGCAAATGATCCTCCATTGGTGCTTGCAACACTTAACCCTGAACTTGGAAAAGAAACTTTAACAGGTGGTACATTTCAATGGTACATGGATAACAATGGCCAACCTGATATTATTGAAGGAAATGCCATTACAGAAACCAATTCTTCTGGAATTTATTGGCTTATTTATAAAGAGCCAGGAGAAAATGGATGCGATGCCAGCACACCGCTTCAATTGACAGTAAATGCCAATCCAATTGCCAATGCAGGCAATGACATAAGTATTTGCGAAAATGAAACCGCTGTACTAACAGCAACAGGGGGGCTTAGCTATTTATGGAATACCGGTGAAAATTCACAAAGCATAATTGTCAGCCCTGAAACGACAACACGCTATACAGTGACTGTAACCAATGCCAGTGGATGTTCTCATGAAGACTCTGTTTTGGTAACAGTGAATGAAAATCCTGTGGCTAATTTTGAGTCTGAAAACGTTTGTCCGGGAAATGCCATTTATTTTACGAGTACATCTACTCCGGAAATAGACATTGAAAAATACGAATGGGATTTTGACAACGACCTTATTTTTGATGCAACTGGTAAATCAGTCTCTCATACTTTTGCAGATGCTGGCAGTTATTCTGTAAACCTGAAAATTACAACCAGCAGCGGATGTACAGACATTGTTCAAAAAACAGCCATTGTGTATCCAAATCCTGTGGCTGAGTTTACTTTTGAAAATGTATGTGGTGGTCAGCCGATGACACTTGTCAGTCAATCAACCGGCAACATTGTCAGCTATGAATGGGACGTTAACAGCGATAACACTGTAGATGATGTTGGCAATGAAATCTCATACATATTTTCAAATCCTGGTGATTATAATGTTACCTTAAAAGTTGTTACTGAAAATGGCTGCTCAGACAGCATTCAAAAACAGGTAACAGTTAAAGCTAAACCCGATGCTGCTATAGGGGCAACTGGTCCTACAACTTTTTGTGAAGGTGGAAAAGTCAATCTGTATGCGACTGTTGCTACTGGTGTGACTTATCAATGGCAAAAAGATGGGATCAATATTGATAGTGCAACAGGCTCAAACATTGAGGTCACTGAATCAGGAACTTATAACGTGGTTGTCACCAATGATAATGGATGTGATCGCTCTTCTGAAACTATTGACGTGATTGTTAATCCACTGCCAACAGCAGAAATCAGCGGTGGTGGAACCATATGCAATACCGGAGAGAGTGCAACACTTACTATTACGCTTACAGGAACAGCTCCCTGGAATATTGTATACACAAATGGAGTGTCTGACATACTTGTTGAAGGTATTGAAGCATCACCATATACGTTGTCAGTATCACAAGAAGGAACTTATATTATCACTGAAATAACAGATGCCAACTCTTGCATGAGCGGCAGCAGCACAGGAAGTGCAGTTGTTGATATTTCATATCCACCCATTGCAGATGACAAAGCTATTACAGGACCAACCATTGCATGCGTGGGCAATGCTGATTGTGGTCAAATTTATACCTATATTGCTCATTTCAAAAACTATGTGGATCAATATGACTGGTCAATTCCCTCTGAAGATGCCATTATACTTGATCATAATAAGGATCAAATCACTGTTCAGTTTACAACAGAACAGCCTGTAGGAGAAATAGTGAAGATTAAGCTAACAGCGACAAATGATTGCGGAGCGGTTTCTGTTGAAATGCCAATTACTTTGGATACAGAGTGTGTCTGGCCAGGGGATGTTAATGTTGATGGGATTTTGGATGATAGACTGGATGAAAACTATAACTTTGTTCATTTCAGTGAGCCCACTGATTACAATTTGTTAGTAACACTGGTATATTCATGCATACCAGACAGTCTAAAAATGATTGGAGGCCCTGCCAGAGAAAATAGTTGTAACGCAGAGGCATGTTTTAACAACAATGACTTTTATTATGCTTGGGCACCTCAACCCTCTAAAAAATGGTTGGACTGGTCATTAATGAAACCTTTTCCATTAAGTTTTTGCGATGGTTTAATTCAAAACTTTGTTCATGGAAATGTTAAGCACCTGGATGCCAATGGAGATGGTGAGTTAAGTTTTAATTATCCTTATAACAGTCAATCATCATATGACCCAATGACAACCCTACCCCGAAATGATGCTGAAGTTATTGCTTACAACATTGCAACAAATCCACTAAAACCAGATAATCGAAAACACCTTGTAACCAGACGAAGTAGAAGAGATGTTGTCAGTAACCCTGATATCTTCCTTCATACTTTATCTGAAGAAAACACAGAAGATGGTAAAAAAGTTTTGTTTAAACTAACAATGGGAACTCAAGACACACCGGTTGAAAATATAACTGGTGTAAACTTTGAGATTCGCCTTAGTAAAGGGTTTTGGCCGAATAATACCAAGTTCATGAATTTATATATGACAGACTCTTTTCAACTTCAATATTCCCATTTGGGTAGAGTAGGAAATGAATTGGAATCCATGTGCTTGATTCATTCAGTTGAAAAGAATGTAGCCATCATATCCATGCAACGAAAAAACAATGAAGGTGTGACTTTTGCGGGTGAAGACCTTCTATGGATTGAATGTACATTTCCATCCACAGATAATTCAAATTTGCCAACTATGCGACGTAAAAGAAGCATAGACTCAAAAGTAATACCGGTTGAGGTGAGCATGACATATCCAACAAGCATTAAGGAAGATGCTGTGATTGAAGATATTGAGGGCAATTCAACCACAATTACCATTGAAGATGTTTATCCTCCTCTTCCAGCGCGTGGACTTAATGCATTCATGATACCTGAAAAAGGTATAGCTCTGAAATGGATAGATTCAGATACAGAAACCGGATATATCATTCAAAGATCTACCTTTCAAGGTCATGGATTTCAAGATATTGCAACTGTAGCAGGGGATATCACGTCTTATACTGACTCTGAAGTTGAATCAGATGGCACATACTTTTATAAAATACGTGCCATAAATGAACATGGTCACTCTCATTGTGTTGAAGTTATCAAAGCCATTGCCAATGCAGCACCAACAATCAGTGGTTTACAACATAAAAACTGGCTTACTGATCCCCAAACCCCTGTGGTTTTTTCAGTCACAGTGGATGATCATGAAAGTCCTGATGCTCTTGTTTTAACCGCAAAGGAGGATAAGCCTTCACTGATTGAATCAATAGATATACAGGGTTCAGGCGCTGAAAGAATAATCGAAATAATTCCTTCTCAACAACATGGTAAAACCAATGTGACACTTAGCCTTACCGATGGCATTCATGTCGTAACAGAAACCATTTTGGTGAGTGTTACAGAAGCCAGTGTTTCTTTGCCAACTGATGGCAAAGGAATTTCTCAATCTATAATTACCACATCTGTAACTTTGGACAACTCCGATAATATTTCAGTGGAGGGTCTTCTCATTAAATTAATATTTGATCATCTTGTGTTGGAATTATTAGACGCCACTGTAGAAGGCGGTATTTATGAGCCAGATTACACGATAACCCCCAATATAATGGACGGACAGGCTAATTTTGCCTTGTACGCCGGCAATGAATTATCGTCAGATAGTGGCGTTGTCCTATTTCTTAGATTTAAAGTTATTGGTGCTCCTGGAGATACCACAACGCTGACCTTTACTGAAGCCAGTATGAATGAGATGCCGATTGCATTTAAAAATGGCTTTTTTACAGTAAAAAGTCCCCCTGTTGCTTTTG
>Ga0272440_1002142_pt1 | contig 15598 bp, 9 predicted proteins | sample SSMMMBAug17_FD_192440 | JGI IMG/M metagenome (GOLD analysis project Ga0272440, IMG submission 192440) | Marine sediment archaeal communities from Little Sippewissett salt marsh, Falmouth, MA, United States - SSM-MMB-Aug17 | ecosystem: Environmental > Aquatic > Marine > Wetlands > Sediment ... | reverse complement strand
CAGTTATATAAATTATATTTTTAATTTTATCTTTAAAATAATCATGGACAGAATATAATGATTTCATAGGATTTGTTATTGCCTGATCAAGAGTAACCTTTCTTTTTATTTGTTTAGTTAGTTCAGGATATGGATTTTCAGCAACATATGAATGATACATATGGGCTAAATCCTCTGCTTGAACAACAAAATCTAACATTTGATCTTCATTAAGAGTCATAAGTGTTACAGGTTTTTGATCTTTAAAGCTTGAAATCATTGTATGCATAAGAGCATACCATATTGATCTCCCCCCCATGCTTCTTGCTAATTCATCTGAATTTGCAATTATTAAAACAATTCTTTGATAACCGAAATTATTTGGTTCTAATTTAAAAACTATTTTATTTTTCTTTAATTCCCCTCTAGCACAAAATGATCTATCAATTTTTCCTTCAACAACCTTTGCCCATAAAGAAGATGAATCAAAAACATTTGCTTTAAGATTTATACAAGATTGTTGAGTATATATTTGATAAGCTTTAGGCCTTGCTGTTGGATCCTTACATCCTCGTTTTGAATTATAAATTCTTAATTCATAATTTCTATTATAAGGTATTTCTTTGTTTTCAAGGCTTATCTCTAATAAGTCAGAAACTGCAATACCAGTAGAAACAAAATAAAAAAATAATAAAAAATTAATAAGTTGGAATCTTTTGTTATTCATTGTAATGAAGGCCTTTGTTGTAAAGTTTATTTAAATGCAAAGTAAATATCTGAAATTTTTTTTATATAAAAGTGTTAATATATACAATAAATTTAATATATACACTCGCTTACGATCATGACTCTGAAAAACAAAAATGTATCAGAGCCACGATCGTAAGCGAGTGTTTTGTTAACTTTCATGCTTTGTTGTGCCGCAAGGCATGGAAGCTTATAAATACATGAACGAATGCCATTTTCATTCTTTTAAATATAAAAAATTATTAAATTTAATTTGGAAAATCAATCAATATATTCCATTTTTTTTGGACCCAGCATAATATCGATATCAAGTGGTCCTGGTTCACTTGATTCTGTGTTTCTAAACAATGCACGCCTTTCCACAACAACTGGAATATCGAAAAAATTGATAATTTCCTCTGGCGGTGCCATAAAATAACCTGCAACAATTGCAACTAATTTTACACCAAGTTCACGATCCATAGACACTTGCAAATCCTGTCCTGGATTTATAGTATATCTTTTTGAATCTACTACATTTGGAGTATAAACTCTACAATCAATTAATTTTGTTAAATCTTCACTTGTTAATATTGTTTTTATATGCCCTGGCTCTTTAAGCTGATAAATACACAATGAAAGTGGATGAGGCGAGCCTTCATATATATTTAGCTTTGAATCCGCCTTAAAATTTATTGATATAGCATCCTCTTCAAAAAACCATTCTTTAGGTGGATTAACCGGCTGAGTTGAGCAGGAAATTAATAAATTGATGAGCAATAGCAACAATGGCAACATTTTAATTTGATTCATATTTTCCTCCAGATACCTTTGAAGATTACCAATAAAAAAATATCTATTAACACAATCAGAAAATGTATGCAAATCATCTTTAAAAAGAATTATTAAAAACCTTTATTTTTTTGATTATTATAATCCAATTTTTGTATGGAGTGACATGGACAAACACTGACTTATACTTCAAATGATTGGAAAAAAAGGTTTTTTTGAAATTCTTATGGACAGACACTGACAGACACGAACAAAAATGAACTTACACTTCAAATGATTTTGGAAAAACAAAGTTTTTTTGAAATTCTTATGGACAGACACTGACATAAAAGGACTGAAACGGACTGACATGGACAGAGACTGACAAACACGGACTTACAATTCAAATGATTGGGGAAAAGAGTTGTTTATATGAGCGTATGTAAATTTAGACATAATTCATAGAAATTTATAATATAAAAGAATAATATATCAGATTGACAAATTATTAAAAATATTTTAAAAAAACACCTTTTAATTATAAATTTTTATTTTAATAAATTCAATTCGTTAAATAAATGAAATATTTAAATACAATTAACAGCCCAATAGATTTAAAAAAATTAAATATAAATGAACTTTCAGTTTTAGCAGATGAAATAAGAGACACTATAGTTAAAACAGTTTCAAAAACAGGAGGTCATCTTGCATCAAGTTTAGGTGTTGTTGAGTTAACAATAGCATTACATTATGTTTTTAATTCTCCAGAAGATAAAATTATATGGGATGTGGGTCATCAATGTTATGCACATAAACTTTTAACAGGCAGAAGAGACAGGTTTCATACTCTTAGACAGTTTAATGGTTTAAGCGGATTTATCAAAAAAACAGAAAGTCCGCATGATTCATTTAGTTCAGGTCATAGCAGTACTTCAATTTCAGCATCTTTAGGAATGACCTGTGCAAATTGTTTAAAAAATGTAAATTCAAAGGTCATAGCTGTTATAGGCGATGGGTCTATGACTGGAGGTTTGGCATATGAAGCTCTTAATCAGGCAGGTGATTTAAAAAAGGATATAATTGTTATTTTAAATGATAATGAGATGTCTATATCACCAAATGTTGGAGCGATATCTTCCTTTCTTAGCAGAAAATTATCTGTGAAATTTTTGCAAAATCTCAGACATGATTTTGGTTTGTTTTTAAAATCAATACCAGTAGTTGGATATGGAATGTACAAATTTGCAAAAAGAAGTGAGGATTCTTTTAAAACTTTTATCACACCTGGTATGCTTTTTGAGGCTTTTAACTTTGATTATTTTGGGCCAATAAAAGGTCATAGACTTGATCATTTAATACGAATTTTAACAAATATTCGCCAGCTTAATGACCCAATTCTTCTTCATGTTACAACTACTAAAGGAAAAGGATATCTGCCTGCTGAAAAAAATCCAACCTATTTTCATGGTGTTGGATCATTTGATATAGATAAAGGCAAGGCTTTAAAATCATCAAATACAATTCCAACATATACAGAAGTATTTGGAAAAACTCTTGTAGAGCTTGCAGAAAAAAATAATGATATAGTGGCAATTACAGCAGCAATGCCTGAAGGTACAGGATTAGTAGAATTTGCAAAAAAATACCCTGATCGTTTTTTTGATGTTGGTATTGCAGAGCAGCATGGAGTTACTTTTGCAGCAGGAATGGCATCTCAAGGTTTAAAACCAGTTGTTGCCATTTACTCAACCTTTCTTCAAAGGGCATATGATCAAATATTACATGACGTATGTATTGATTCTTTACCTGTTGTTTTTGCAATAGATAGAGGCGGAATTGTAGGTCAAGATGGAGCAACACATCATGGTCTGTTTGACCTTTCATATCTTCGAAGCCTTCCGGGTTTAGTTATCATGTCTCCAATGGATGAAATCGAATTGAAAAACATGCTTTATACCAGTATTTCATACCAGGGACCAATTGCACTGAGATATCCAAGAGGAAGAGGAAATGGACAAAATGTTGATAAAATTGAAAAAATTGAAATTGGAAAGGCAAAAGTACTGGTAGAAGGTAAAGATATACTCGTTTTATCAATAGGTTATTCAGTTAATGAATCAATAGCAGCACATTTGGATTTATTAAAACAGGGAATTAAAACCACAGTTGTAAACTGTCGTTTTGTTAAACCGCTTGATAAAGAACTAATTATTTCTCTTGTCAAAAAAATACCTGTAATTATTACAGTTGAAGAAAATGTTTTAAATGGAGGATTTGGAAGTGCTGTTTTAGAAACATTGCATGATGAAAATATTTCTGACTTTAAAATAAAAAGATTAGGCATTCCTGATACTTTTGTCAGCCATGGTTCTCAAAAAGAACTAAGAGAATTATATGGATTAGATGCAAAAGGAATTGTAAAATGTGCAAAAGAATTATTAAAAGTTAATAAAAATTAAAAAATATTATCATTAAATTCATAAATTTATAAATAATTGCCATTTTAAAAAAAGTATTCAGTGCACAAATTTTTCCTTGCATCTTCAGGAAAATTAAAAGAACCAATAGTAGGCGGACATTGACGTTTACAGCCAATATCAGATATTCTGGTAAAACTGTTTGTAGGATGAGAAAAAGATTCTCTATAAGCTTGCATAATAGAATTTGAAGATATTAAATCCGCAAAAGGTTCATATTTTGAATTAGCTGTATGGGCACATGGATAAAGGCAGCCATCAGCACCTAAAGTTGGCCATAACCTTGTTGCCATGCAGTAATTAAAATCATAATTACTGTAAGGTTTATCAGGTGCATTATATGTAACTTTAATACCTTCAATTTGACTATCAATATGTTCAATATCAGTTTTTAAGCTTTCAATCAGGCCATATGTTTTGTTTAAGTCGTTTCTTGTTTTGATTTCATTTACACCAATATTTTTTAATAATTCAAAACATTCTTTCCAGTTTTTTTTATCATAAGTTTTTGGTGTTGCTACAAATGTTACCATGATATTTAAATCACTACCATAAAATGATCTATATTCATTTATTGTTTCGATATTATTTATTATCTTTGTATAGCCTCCTTTATAACCTTTATATTTTTCATAATCATCATCATTAATAACATCAAGGCTGATGCTTAATTCAGATATTCTGGATATCAGTTTTACCAGTTCATCATCAACAAGAAGTAAACCATTGGTGATAAGCTTGACAATTCTGTGTCTTTGAAGTAGAAATCTAATTGCAGGAATTAAATCTTCACCTGCCAGTAATGGTTCCGAATCGCTGCCGCAAATATGAAAACGACTTGTCCACAAATGCTTCCAATAGGGAGACAATATTTTATTTAAAGTACTTATCAAAACTTCTCCTCTTAAAATATTAGGTAAAGGTTCTATAGTCTCTCTGTCAAGTTTTCCAACGCACCATCTGCATTTTAAATTGCATTTTCCTGAAACTGGATGAATATCTATTACTGGTGGAGGTATAAGTCCTCCCGACCTTGAAGTAATATAACATCTGCTAAGTGCCTTTCTTACAATAATTTCTGGATTTTTATATAATATCATTATTGCCCCTCCTGTTTATTAATGATAATTATTAAAAAAATATAAACATAGAATTCTATGTTAAAATTAAAAATTTATAAACGATTTTTATTGAAAAATTTTTTCATCTGATTTGAACAATTTGTAACTTTTTTTATATCAACTCCTGTTTTTATACCCATTGATTCTAACATATAAACTGTATTTTCTGTTGAAATATTGCCTGGGGCATTTGGAATAAAAGGACAACCTCCAATTGAGCCAAAGGAAGTATCAAAGTTTCTTATATCCATTTCAAGGGCTGCAAATACATTAGCCAGACCTATTCCATAAGTGTCATGCAGATGGAGTCCTATTGGAATAGCTTTTGATACTTCTTTTATTGTTTTTATTGTTTGTTTTATTTGTAAAGGATTTGCCATTCCTGTGGTATCACATAAGGTGAACATATTAACTTGATAATTTGAAATATCATTTAAAATATCAATAATATTATTTATTTTAATATTGCCTTCAAAAAAGCATCCAAAAGAGCATTGAATAAGAACAGATATTGTCATATTATTTTGTTTTGCATGACAAATCATTTCTATTAGTTCTTTTCTTGCCTTAACTAAGTTCATTCCTGTATTTTTGACACTATGGGTATTACTTGCTGAAATAGAAATATCAACATTTTTTAAACCTGCATCTATTGCTCTTAAAACTCCTTTTTTATTAAGAGTAAGAGCACTGATATAAACATCATTAACATTTGAAAAAGCTTTAATAATCTCTTCAGCATCTGATAATTGAGGAATAATTTTGGGATTTACAAAAGATGTGACCTGAATACACTTCAAGCCTGAATTAATAAGATCAGATATTATTTTGATCTTTAATGAAGTTGGAACAATTTTTTTTTCAAATTGAAAACCATCTCTTGGTCCAACTTCAATTATAGTTATTTTTTCAGGCAGCATATTTATTAAGATGAATTTTTTATAAATGTTTCAACTTCTTGAAGTATTGTATCAAGGGTTAATTCGGGTTTAAAACCTGTTAATTTATTAATTTTTTCAATAGATGGAACTCTTCGATGCATATCTTCAAAATCTTTTTCAAATGCCTGTTCATATGGAATATATTGAATTTCCGACTTAGAATTGGTTTGTTTTATAATTTTTTCAGCAAGCTCTTTAATAGTAATTTCTTCTATTCCACCAACATTATAAACTTCACCGCAAGCTTCTTTATTATTAATAATAGAAAATAATGCTCTTACTACATCTTTTACATGAGTAAAAGTTCTACTCTGGCTTCCATCAGCATAAACAGATAATGGTTTATTATTTAATGCCTGTTCCATAAGTCTTGGTATAACCATTCCATATGCAGCTGTCTGTCTTGGGCCGACAGTATTAAATAATCTAACTATTACAACATGCAGGTCTTTTATTCTATTATAAGAAATAGAAAGAAATTCATCAATGAGTTTTGAAGCAGCATAACACCAGCGAATTTTACTTGAAGGGCCATAAATAACATTATCAGTTTCAATTAAAGGTGCATGCAGATGTTTTCCATATACTTCAGATGATGATGCTATAAGTACCTTTTTTTTAAATTTAGCACATAATGCTAATACTTTTTCAGTGCCATTAATATTAATCTGAATTGAAGTTAATGGATTGTCTAAAATATACCTGACACCAACAGCTGCTGCTAAATGAAAAACAGCATCACATATACCAACAAGTTCAAGCATTTTTTCATGATTTAAAATAGTATCTTCATAGAAAAATAATTTATTTTTATATTTTTTATTTTCTAAAATATGTCTAATATTGTCAATTGAACCAGTTGAAAGATTATCAATAATATATACTTCATCATCATTTTGAAGTATTATTTCTGCCAGATGAGAGCCAATAAAACCTGCTCCCCCAGTTATGAGATATTTCATTATAAATTCCTAATTATTGAAGTATCAGGTTTTGATCATAGTTTTGACCATAATATAGGGCTACCTTATGTTCACACTTTTGTTTTCGGTAAAAGATGGACGAATATAAGGTTCGTCCTTACATTGTGGCCGAAAAAATAATCAAAGCCAAGTATTATAATAAAAAAATCGGGATGAGTGGATTTGAACCACCGACCCCAGCGTCCCGAACGCTGTGCTCTACCAGACTGAGCCACATCCCGAATAATTCTTAAGATATTTATTATTTATTTTTCAATCTATTTTTTTAAAACCCTTATGAACATAATACCTTAAGGTGATTTCCGAAAAAGAATATACCAGGATTCAAATCAGTTTGTAGTTCCGCCTTCAGGCGGTTCTTTTAAAGTCCCAGGGCATATTAATTATTAATAAAAGAACCTCCTAATGGCGGAACTACAAACTGGATACCACTTAATTATTTGGTAGATTCTTTTTCGGAAATCACCTAAGGCAAATCAATTAGTTATAAAATCGTTTTGTTTTTCCGCTGATTGTAACGTTTTTTGGGGAGCACTTTTTGTTAATACATTTCTAAGCACTGAAAGTGCGAATTAATATAGTCCATGGCGAAGCCATGGGAATTGATCCACAGTGATTTAAGCCCAGAAAGGGCTGGCGAATTATTTTTGATTCTTGCTTTAAATCGCCCTTTCAGGGTTTAAAATTTTGATTTTACATTACCCAGAGCGTTGCCCTGGGCTATATCCTTCGGTGCTTTAAATGCATAATATAAATATCTGAATTTATTATTCCCCAAAATCCGATATAATCAGTTTTTCCGATACATAAAATTTTAAATATTTTTTGTCAATACAAAAGGATTTTTAATTATAATAGTCTCATCTCTGCCAGGACCTACAGAAACAATATTAATAGGTATTTCAAGGAGCTGTTCAATTCTATTTAAATACAATTTTGTATTATTTGGAAGATCATTATAATTACGTATATGACTAATATCTTCACTCCATCCATCAAAAGTTTCATATACTGGCTTACATTTTGACAGTTGTTTCAGACTGGCAGGAAAATGATTTATTATTTTATTATCTAATTCATAAGCAGTACATATTTTAATTTTATCAAGTTCACTTAAAACATCTAATTTTGTAATGGCTATACTTTCAAGACTATTTAATAGTTTAGCATTTTTTAATAAAACTATATCTAACCATCCACATCTTCTTTTTCTTCCAGTAGTTGCACCAAACTCTGCACCTTTTTTTTGTATTTTATCGCCTGTTTCATCAAGAAGTTCTGTTGGAAATGGACCTTTTCCTACACGAGTAGTATAAGCTTTTACAATACCCATAACAGAACCAATATCTTTTGGTCCAATTCCTGACCCGCAGCTTGCATTTCCAGAAACAGTATTAGAAGACGTTACAAATGGATAAGTTCCATGATCTATATCTAAATGTGTTCCTTGAGCACCTTCAAATAATACATTTTTATTTTCATTTATATATTTTTGAAGAAGAGTTGATACATTAACAACAAAAGGAGCAAGTTGTTTGCCATATTCTAAATATTGATTTTTTATTTCTTCAATATCAATTGGATCAAGTTTTAACCAATTTTTTATATAAAAATTCTTTTCTTCTATAATTTCAGGAAGTATAGTTGAAAAAACGTCAGGGTCAATTAAATCAATAATACGAATACCTTTTCTACTTGCCTTATCTTCATAACATGGGCCTATACCTCTTCCAGTTGTACCAATTTTTTCTTTTCCTTTTAATTTTTCCCTGCCTAAATCTATTGTCTTATGATATGGCATTATTACATGAGCTTTTTCACTGATAAAAAAATTATCAGTATTTAAAATAATTCCTTTCGATTTGAGAGTGTCAATCTCTGAAAGCAAAACACCTGGATCTATAACAAGTCCATTTCCAATCACACACTTTTTATTTTGTAAAATACCTGATGGTATAAGATGAAAAATAAACTGCTCATTGTTAACAACCATAGTATGACCAGCATTATTGCCGCCTTGAAACCTGACGACAATATCTGTTTCTTGTGCCAGTAAATCAACTATTTTGCCTTTACCTTCATCTCCCCACTGGGTTCCTGCAATAACTAAATTTGGCATAATTTATCCTTGTAAAAATTTTTTAATAACTATGATGAACTCGTAAAAAGTCTATTTTCCGAAAATTGTTATTAATAATTTTAAAATGTTATACAAAAGAAAACTTTATTTTCTGACTTTTTACGTGACCATCAACAATGATGATGGTCTTGTAAAAAGTCAATTTTTTAAAAATCAGTATTAATAATTTCAACCTTTTACACAGATAAGAATGTCATTTTTTGACTTTTTACTAGAGCATCAACAATCAATAGCAATAAAAATATTATTGTTTTATGTATATATTAACACCAATGCACACCCAAAAGTTCATTCTACTATATAAATATTTTATTAAATTAATAATCAGGCATGCTTTGATATAATTCTATTAATTTATTGGTTGACCGCTATTTATCCAAGCAAGAATTCCTCCTGCCAGGCTATGGACATGTTTAAATCCTTTACTTTGAAGATAACTGGCAGCGATATTTCCCCTATAACCAACACCACAAGTAACAATGACTTCTTTATCTTTAGAAATATCAGGAATTTGTTTAAGTAATTTTGTTAATGGTAAATGAACAGAGCCTTTAATATGGCCATTTTCCCACTCTGCCGTTGTTCTAACATCATAAAAATAGTCATATTTCCCTTTTTCAATTTTATTTTTGAGCTTTTCTGTTGATATTTGCCATAATTGATTAATTGGATAACCTGACTCCTGCCATGCAGCGATACCTCCATAAAGATAGCCAATGATATTGTCATATCCAATTCTATGAAGATGAGTTTGCATAATATCATATTTTTTTTCATCTGTTACCAGTAATATAAGTCTTGCATCTGGTTCAATAACCATACCAATCCAATTTGCTGTTTGTTTTGCAAATCCAATATTTATAGATCCCGGTATATGAACTCCGCCAAATGCAGCAGTATCTCGTGTATCTAAAATCAAAGCTCCATTATCAATTTCTTGTTTCACCTGTTCAGGACTCATATCACGAACAATTGGACATCTATCCAATAAAGGAGCGCCATTAATGTTCATATCTATAATATTTGAAAAACTTTTTGGACGTTCAGGAAAACTTACCTTCATTTGATTAATAAAATTATCTTTGGACAATTTCAAAGAATTATTATTTTTTTTCTCAAACCCAATTGTTGAGCTAGTTTTTGCACTCATTCCTTTACCACAAAGAGAACCCGCACCATGAGAAGGAAAAATTTCAAGATTATCCGGCATAGTGGATAATTTATTATAAAGTGATTCATAAAGATTATTAGTTTGTTCATCAATTAACTCTTCACCAGCTAAATCTGGTCTGCCAATATCCCCGACAAATAAACAATCACCAGTAAGTACCAGCCATGGTTCCTTACTTCGAGACATATCAGTAACCAAAATGGACATTGAATGAGGAGTATGTCCTGGTGTTTTGATAAATTCCAATTTCACATTGCCAAAACTCATGGTTTGATTTTCATTTAATTCAATATGCTTATATTTAACTGGTGAATCTTTCATTAAACATATTTCAGCACCTGTACGAGAACGTAATTCCTGATTACCACTTACATGATCAGCATGCACATGGGTTTCAAAAATATGTGTTATTTTCATACCATTTTCACGTACTAAATCTATATAAGTCTGTACATCTCTTTTTGGGTCAACAACACAAGCTACTTTTGCCATTGGACAACCAATTATATATGATAAGCATCCCATACCTTCAACTAATATTTGTTTAAAATACATTGTAATATTTCCTTATTGCTATTTATTATTTATATTGAACAAAATTCCTAGAACAATAAACATTATTAGATTTATTAGATTTATCAAAAAATGTTTATATATTATCGTCCAACTTTATTTTTTTGGACTGATACATACAAACACAAACTTACACTTAAAATAATAGGAAAAACCAAAATTTGATTATTATAATAATTTTTATACTCTATTTTTATCTAAAAAATCAATAATTTTTATTTTTGATAATTATATGAATAAAAATATTATATTATTAATTTTTTATAGTTAATTTTCTTATGCTTGATAAAAGTCTATCTCTATCTAATTTAACCTGATAGTCATCAATACCAGCTTTTTGCCCTTTTATTCTGGTTTTTTCATCAGTAAGAGATGTAACAGCAATAACAGGGAGTTTAGAAAAACGAGAATCAGTTTTAATCTTTTTAGTTAATTCTAATCCATTCATGTTAGGCATTTCAATATCTGTTAATACAATAGTAATTTCATTTTTATTTTTTTCTAAAAGTTCCCATGCAACTAAACCATCTTCAGCATCAATAACTTTAAAACCTTCATCTTTAAGAAAATTTACCATTTGTTTTCTAAAAAATGCAGTATCTTCTGCAAGTAAAATAGTAATAATTTCATCATCTTCTGGTTTATCCTGCTCTAGCCATTGGGGTTGAGCTGCTTCTATAAAACCATATACATCAAATAAAAGAGTTGTATGTTTTCCTATAACCATTGAACCAAGAATACCAGGCTGTTTAAATACTTTTTCATCAACATTAACAGATACTTCTGCTGAATCAAGAGGTCCTGTAGCGAGAAGCCCGAATTCTTTTCCTGAAACAGTAAAGACAATTACAATATACGAATCTCTTTCATCTATCTCTTTTACAGATGCGACTTCATTAATAGTAAAAAGAGGAATACTTCCGCCTCTGTATTGTATAACATTCCTTTTACCCAGCTTTTCCATTTCACTTGCTTTAATTTTTTCAATTCTTGCAACCAGATTTAATGGAACTGCGAACTGTTCTTTTTCCGAGCTTCTAAATAAAAGAAAATATTCTAAATCAGGATCTTTTTTCAAAGATTTTCCATGTGAATCTTCATTAATGTTTTTAATATCTAAAGCATTTAATGATGCAAGTGATGCAATATTTGCAACATCTAATATTAATGCAACCTTGCCATCACCTAGTATGGTTGCACCGGCATATTCTTTGCATTTATTAAGATGTTTTCCTAAAGGTTTAACAACAATTTCTTCAGAATCATGTAATTCATCAACAACAAGACCATATTTAAAAGTACCAGCAGATACAACTGCAATATTAATAGCATGCTTTTTATCTATTTGCTTTTTTTCAATTCCAATAATTTTTGAAAGATCTAATATTGGTAAAAGTTCTTCTCTAAGTCTAACAACTTTAGCATCACCTACTAATTCAATTTTTGAATCTATTTGATTTGCAGGTATTCTCAAAAGTTCATCAAGATTTACTTGTGGAATAGCAAAACGTTCATTACCAGAAGATATAAGTAAACTAGGTACTATTGCCAGAGTTAAAGGTAATTTTATTCTTATTGTGGTACCTTTACCTACTTCTGATCTTACATCAACAACACCCCCTAGTGAGTCTAAATTAGATTTAACAACATCCATTCCAACGCCTCTTCCAGAAACATCACTTATTTGTTCAGATGTAGAAAAACCTGGTTGAAAAATAAGATTAATTTTTTCCTTAATAGACATAGCTTTCGCCTGTTCTTCAGTTATTAATCCCTTACTAACTGATTTTTTTGCAAGTAATTCACCATTAATACCTTTACCATCGTCAATAATTTCTATCATTATTTGACCAGCTTCATGAAAAGCTTTCATAATAAGATGACCTTGTTCTTCTTTTCCAGCTTTTCTTCTATCAGCAGGTGTTTCTATACCATGATCAACAGAGTTTCTTATCATATGAGTTAATGGATCGTTTAATCCCTCAATAATACTTTTATCTAATTCAACTTCTCTTCCTTCTACTTCTAGTTTAACTTCTTTTCCAAGCTGTCTTGCTAAATCTCTAACAACACGCGGATATTTATCAAAAATTTTACCTATGGGCTGCATACGAGTTTGCATAATTGCATCTTGAAGTTCTGAAGTAACTATATCTATTCTTTGTTTTGCTATATCTACAGCATGCCAGTCATCTGAAGAAATACTTTGTAATAATTGATTTCTAGATAATACAAGTTCACCTGCAAGATTCATTAAGTAATCTAAAAGTTTTACATTTACCCTTATATTAGATTCAGTAATTACTGGAGTTTTTGTTTTTATCTCACTTTCAGCTTGTTTTTCAGGTTTAGCGTTATTAAGTTCAATTGATTTTTCAGTATCTTCTTTTTCAGTTTTTATTTTTATATCTTCAAGCTTATCATCAGAATTATCAACTTTATCTGGCTCTTTAATTTCAATATTTTCTTCTTTTAATTCTTTAATATTTTTTGCAATAAAGTCTTTTTCTGAAATAATATGAATATATTCTGTTTTAATATTAATCAAATCTGACATGATATCAGGTTCTATTATTGAAGTATGAAGTATATAAAAAGGAATTCTATTCATAAATTTATCATCTTCAAGAGTTCCAACACTGATTATATCAATCTTAGATTCAATAATTTCGCCACTTTGATTTAATACTTTTAAAATATCAAGTGGAGTTTTATTATCATTATGTACATCACTGATAAGATCAAATTCTGATAAATATATATTTCTTCCACCTTTACTGGCTTTTTGAAGATCAAATTCAGCTACTTCAAAAATTATATCATTATTTGGAAGTTTTATTTCAATCATTTTTGAAATACTATCTCTATTTTCTTCAGGAAGAGAATTTGAAGTAAAGTCTGAAAGGCTTTTAACATGATCACTAATATCCATTTCATTGCTTTTATTTATATTAGCAATTAATTCATTTAGTCTATCAAAACCATTTAATAGAAGATTAACAATATCAGGGTTAGGAATAATTTCTCTATCACGAATCATTCCTAATATATTTTCTAGTTTATGAGATAGTTCTTTAATATTTGTTAATCCCATAAAACCTGCTCCCCCTTTAATAGAATGAGCAGCTCTAAATACTTTATTTACTACCTCTTCATCAATATTAGCCCCTAAGTCTTCAATAATAAGTAAATCATGTTCTATATCACCAAGATGTTCTTCAGCTTCTTCAACATAGGCTTGAATAATTTCTTCATCAATAATCATAATGAATCTCCTTAATATTATTAAAAATATTATTATTTAATATATGAAAACACATTATAAAAATACTAAAACTAAGCATTTTCATCATCTTCTACTTTAATAACTTCTTCAATATCAAGAATTGCTATTAAGCCCTGTTTTGCTTTATAGACTCCTTCAAAAAATCTTCCCTGAATACCACTCACATTTGAAGGAGGAGGAAGAACTTCAGACCATTTTGCAGGTGCAACTTCTGCAACCTGATCTACTCTGAGACCAATATATTCATTTTGTGAATATACAATAATATTTCTATTTTTTTCACTTAAAGCAGTAGATTTGATTCCTAATTTTTTTCCTACATCAATAATAGTTACTATCCTGCCTCTCATATTTAAAACACCAAGAACATACTCAGGTGAATTAGGAACCCTTGTTATTTCCATATTTTTATTAATTTCTTGTATTTTTAAAATATCCATCCCACATAATGCATCCCCTATATAGAATGTTGCAAGCTCAATATCATCAGTTTTTCTTTCTTGTTCCATAATTATCTCCTTTTCAATTTTTAACAGTTATTTGATTAAGAAATCTTTGTTTATTTTAGCTAATTTGGGTTAGGTTAAAAAGTCATCCCTAACTTTTTAATTTATTTTTGACAATAATTATTCTGATTATATCGGATTTTGGGGAGCAATAAATTCATATACTTATATTATGTATTTAAAGCACCGAAGGTGCGAATTAATATAACCCAGGGCAACGCCCCAATGCTGTTGACTTAAGAATTTACTTAATAATTAATAGATGTTAGACCTCGTTCCCAGGCTCTGCCTGGGAATGCATTCAACGAGGCTCTGCCTCGTTTTCTGGAAGTAATAGCTCATATTTGCATAGAACATACCAAATAAAAGGAGGCAGAGCCTCCAAGAATGCATTCCCAGGCAGAGCCTGGGAACGAGATCGTGAATAATTTTAACAATATATACTTAAGTCAACAGCATTGGGGCAACGCCCTGGGTAATGTAAAACCAAAATTTTCAGCCCTAAAAGGACGATTTAAAGCATGACTCAAATATAATTCGCCCTTTCAGGGCTTAAATCACTGTGGATCAATTCCCAGGGCTTCGCCCTGGGCTATATTAATTCGCGCTTTCAGCGCTTAGAAATGCATTAACAAAAAATGCTCCCCAAAAAATGTTATAATCAGAAATTATTTAATATTTTTATATATGATCATCGTATTTTGGTTTGTCGTTTTCAATAATGAAAATAAAAAGCTTGCTTTTAGAAATTTCGACAAACCAAAATACAATGATCATACTTAATTTTTTTTAATAATTATTTATGGAATTCTAATAATTGTTGGCAGTACATTTGTTTCATGTAATAATTCAATAATATGAAAAATAAGAAAAAACCATAAAAACCACATAGAGCTTATTATTGAACTTTCAAATTGTTTTATT
>Ga0272440_1002141_pt1 | contig 15601 bp, 11 predicted proteins | sample SSMMMBAug17_FD_192440 | JGI IMG/M metagenome (GOLD analysis project Ga0272440, IMG submission 192440) | Marine sediment archaeal communities from Little Sippewissett salt marsh, Falmouth, MA, United States - SSM-MMB-Aug17 | ecosystem: Environmental > Aquatic > Marine > Wetlands > Sediment ... | reverse complement strand
GTGGATTTGCCGAAATATTATATTTTTCATAGTTAATCTATTAACAGGGTTATTTCCAGCTTGGTAATTTAGTCTACGACTTGATAACCAATTCGAATTTTTCGACCTACTTTTTGGGAATGCGCCCTTTTCGGGTAGATATAATTAAAACCAACAAATGTTCGTCCGCCTGGAGCTTCAGCTCCAGGCGGATGAACATTTTACTTGTTTTTATCCGAAAATTTATGACCTCGTACTTAAAACAACTTATTCGTTTTGTCAATTATATATCAATCAATACCCGGAATTACTATTCGATAGATCCTATAAGACTTATTCTGATAACACACAGGCAAGTTCAAATGCAATGAACCTGATGTTAGAATTTGTGTGATATTATATTGTAATGCAATTGTTTGCCATTCCTTAAATGACCTGGACTCAAGCACATGTAACAGCTTTTTGGTATTTTTATCCGGAGTACAAAAATCCATTTGAAATACAGTTTGAAATATCGCCTGAGCGGATGGAATGGCTTGTGGTACATAATGAATACCATTAGCCTGAGATAAATCTAAAAGCATTTCACGATTTGTTCGCAATTGAATTGGCGCAAGTTCCCAGAATGGCTCTGTCGTTAAAAGTATCCCCTGGCCTTTTTTCAATTTGTCAATCACATTTCTGGCATCAAGGGATAATGTATTTTTATAATTTCTGATCCATACACTATCAATAAGGCCATGCCCGATTATCATTACAAACAATGCCATTTGAATATATTGAAATGGATTGCGGTTAAAAATTCGGTGATTATCACCCGCTTTCTTTTTTAATATTAGATTGGTTAAACATACAATAACCATCAACAATGGCCAACCTATTCCAATTTTGTTTAGTAAAGGCTTAGAACAGTCAAACGAATGAAAAGATGATGTTATTGTAATACCAGTCATATGACCTGATATAACCAATCCAATATATATAATAATAATCCAAACGCTCAATTTGTGACCTAAAATCAACCCATGATAGATTAAAAGACCGGAAATAACACAAGGCACAGCAATACTTGAAAGGTTAAGCCACCGATGTATCATCAGCGCATTTATTGGATAAATGGTCACCAGTTCCGGCCAGGCAAAGCTGAATAGTATGTACAAACAGCCAACCATGATAATTGATGATAAAGAGGTAATAAATCTGATAATTGAAGGCGTAAATAATTTCGTTTTTAACAGGGTAAAAAATATCAGTAACAAATAGATATCGGGTTCAAAAAATTGTAAAACACTAATGGATGATAAAAAATTGGATCTGTGTAAGAGATGATCGGATACATGCGCCACAGATATGCATTGATACATTTCAGGTGATAATTCTGTTTTTACCGGGCCGGATAATAAATAATGGATTACAGCACTCAGACCAAATAGTAGAAAACCTGCTGAGAAATATTTGAAAATCAACACTATCGAATTTTTATTAACAACAAAACAGATACTGGCTGCCAAACCAATCCAGGCTGCCAATGCCAAAGTAGGATGAATAGCAGGGTAAAGGCCTGCCAGAAAAAACGTCGTTCGAATCCAGCCAAAACTGAGAAAACAAAATATTAGCAATACACCACATAAGCCCAGTAAACCATATAAGGATGTATTTAAAGGGTAGAGTACAGGATAAAAGTGACCATGAAAAACTGTGTAATAGTTATCTGGCCAGAAAGGCTGAATTGTACTTAAATGAAGTAATAATATGGGGAATGCCAAAGAAAATAGCAGATGCCTGGAAAATATAAGAGTTATCAGGCTCACTGTGGAAAAAGCAATACCGCATTGAATACCTGAAAATAAAATACATAATGTCCACTCTGAAAAACCGGTTGACAATAACAAGGCAGGAATTTGAATGATCAAGGAATATAATCCTCTATGACCAATATTCATTGGATTTTCAACCGGATAATTCATTTCATTTGCTATGACTTGTGCACTTTCAACATTGTGAGTCCACACAGGCATGATCACTGATCCCAAAAAAAATCCAAAGCAAAAAGCTATGATCAAACATTTTTGCATATTGGTCAGCACCTTGATTCTAGTAAATTTAGGGGGGCGACCATCAGGGAGTGTAACCAAAATAAACTGAATTTCGGGGACACGATCCTTATTTTTTGACATAAAATCTTATAATATAACATTTTATATCAAAAAATAAGGATCGTGTTCCCCGGAATTCAGTCTATTTTGGTTACACTCACGTCAGGTTCGCCCCATCCCTATTTATGGGTGCCAGACTAATACTCGTGCGTACCCAATTTTACTGACTTACCGGTTTTCTTTTCAATAAACTGCGCCATTTCTTCTGCGGTAGCATATGGACAGGATGGCTTTGCATTTACCATACATGTACTCAGATATATTTCATCTGGGTCAATCCCTGTATTGGATATTGCACATTTAACATTTGAAGCAGTGGAGCGGCCAGGGCATGTACATTTGACAAATGCAATCACCTTGGACTCCTCAGTAAATTTACCATCTCCAAGTGCTGCAGCTTTTAAACAACGCCACTCTCCTGGACATCCATAACCATTGTCCATATAGGCACCACAGCCGACAATAATAATATTTTTCATAAAAAACCTCCTTTTGTTGGTATCCCTACATATTAGGAACATTTGAATTTGGTATATACTCATAATTGGGACAAGATGTCAAGTATGTATTATGAATTTTCATGGCATAGGAATTGTTGGCATCCTTCATATTCCAGTTAACACTTTTTCGAGTACAATTTTTCTTATGTAGCGACGCACGGCTGTGGGTCATAGCCGTCAGGCTAAGGCAAACTCGCTCCAGTGCTCGTTCCCAGGCTCTGCCTAGGAATGAGCACCAGAGCGTGTTTGCGCTTAGCCTGACGGCAATGACGCACAGCCGTGCGTCTCTACGAAGTAACACATAATTAATTACAGTTTTTATATGTTTTGTCGGTCAGTTGAAATACTTTCAATCAAGGCAGCGGATGCCTGTTCCAGATTTTGAAGTTGTTGGGTGGCCTCATCACGTTCATTTTTTCCCTTGCCCACCAAAGTAACCATTTCTGATAAATCAGTTGTCAGTACCTGAAAGCGATCCATCATTTTTTCATACAATTCCTGGGTTGCGGCATCCACAAGCTTAAACATATACTGATATTTCAAATTTTCCCGAACATCTTTGAAATGGTCATGAATGGATTGCAATATCTCACGTTTCATGGGGCGGATACTTTTTTTCAAAGCCTTAATTTTATATTCTTTGCTTTCTACAGGTCTTTTGACAATTTTTTTTATCCATCGAACAAATCCCAATGCACCCAGATTGAACATTGCTTCTGTACGAATTCTGGCACTGTAATGCATGGATGTCAACAAAGATGGCACCTGCAACTGGTCATTGGCCTTGATTGTTTCCATATCAACCCCTTCCATCTGCATCAGGGGTTCATCATTGATTACAATTCCAAACTCTTTTACTGCAATCCCATAATCCTTAATTGCATCCTGAACCATGACATCATATGATTTGCTGATACGATAGAGAAATGAATTGATTTCTTTTTCTTGATCAACGACAAAGCGATGCAGTGATGGATTTATTTGTCCGGTCATAAATATATCCAGATTATTCTTAAAATCCTGAAATACCGCGTAAAGGGCTTTAGAAAAAATGCCATCGTCGAGATGGCGATTGTATTGAGTTGGATCAATTGCATATTGATTGATAAAATGTTTGATATCGGTCATAAGCTGACCATATTTGCTATCAAAAAAATGATCAATTTCATTTGCAAGTGCCTGTCGTGTTTTTTGCATAGCGCCATTGAGTGTATCTTTCACCATTTTTCGAATTTGTTCCATATTGCGTTGTTGTTCTTGAATTTTTTGAATAATCTGTTCTGCACTTGTGCGGTCTTTTTTTAATATATCCTGATGAATTCGAGTTAAATCGTAGATACCATGCGCAATGATTGCCTGTCGTTCTATATTGCTTTTTAATAATAATGTGAATCGCTGATGGGTCAACCGATCATTTAAAACATGGTTGAATCGTTGGGTTTCAGACTGGGAAAATAAATACAAATCACGATCAGATTGCCATTGTTTCAGGCGCTGCCGATCTCTTGTGGATAATTGCTTTTTGGTATCAGCAAATAGATTCATCAATGCAGACAAGGCAAACACCTCTGGTTGTGGGCACATAACATCAATATCTTGGGTAATTTTTTCGATAATCTGATTAAGATCAGATATATGCTCATGTTCAGACAGGTCACAATTGATAACAAAGAGAATATGATCCATAATCCCCATTTTCTGTATCATGGATAAAAATCGGATATCTGCCTGTCGGATGCCTGTGCGACTGCTGATCACATAAAGCAATAAATGTGCTTTGAGCAGATAATCCTGAATCATTGCAATATGCATGGGGTTTGGAGAATCGCTGCCCTGGCAATCGGCAAATTCAATATTCTCCAAAACAGTATTATCAGCAATGAGTTGAATTTCAATATCTTTCACATATACAGCCAGACCTTGATCACTGACAAACTGTTGATGTTCAGAAAACTGGCTGCCATCAAAAGCATGTGTGGTGGAATAGTCTGAAATCAACTGACAGATACGATCATAGCCTTTGAGGTAAGACTCTAGCAATATGGTGTTTTGACTCCTGGCATCTTGATCAATGCGTTTGTCTGAGCTCAAGCTTTTTAGCGCCTGATTCAATGTCTGTCGGTCTTTTTCTCGTTGAATATCAAATAAGCCATCACTAGAATGCCATTGGACATCCGGAAAAAGAACAAGAGCCTGTCTGATTTCTCTGTTAATTTCATCCAATGCTTTTATGACCAGTGTTGCTTTTAACTGATCTCCAGTACGAATTCGTGTCACAATGGATGTTACCACACCCGCGCCACGTTTTAGATAATCACCATGAAACAATGCATTAGTAAATGTACTTTTACCAGATTTAATCGCCCCAATGACAGCAACACGAACCAGTTCCTCAGCAAGTTGCCGATCAATGCCTCGGATGGTCTTTTCCCATTGCTTAAAACGAAGTTCAGACATACTTGGAATGGCTTTTGTCTGTTCCACAAGGGAAAACAATGTTTGATTGATTTCTATCAATCGGGTTTTGTATTGGTCATAGTTTTTCATATTTTCCATGCTTACCCACTCATTAAAAAATTTCTTTTTTGGACAAATATCGCCATTTTCCAGGTTTCAAATTGCCAATAGAAATATGGGCAATTCTTATCCGGTGCAATCGGGTCACCTGATGATTCAATTGTTCAAGCATTCTTCGAATCTGGCGGTTGCGTCCCTGTTTTAAAATAATATGAAATTGCCTGGAATGGCTTCGTTTAACAATGGCCGGGCGCGTTTTTGTGTCATCCAGGATTATGCCATCTGCCATCAATTGTAATTGATTGTCTGAAATGGTTTGCCGCACAGTTACAATGTACTCTTTTTCATGGTCAAACGATGGGTGCGATATTCTGTGATGCAATTTGCCATCGTTGGTGAGCAGTAACAGACCCGAAGATGCTTTATCCAGACGTCCCACTGGAAAAAGCCTTTGGGGCAGTTGGATAAGATCGGTGACAATTTTTTCGCCCGGATGATTGCATGATGAAACAATACCACGCGGTTTATTTAATGCAATATAAATTAATTGAGTGCTTAGCGATGCTTTTTTGCCTGACACACGAACATCATCTTTTTCAGGATCAATTTTGGTTCCCGGGGTTTGCACTGTCTGCCCATTCACTGTGACATGTCCTTTGAATATATGGTCTTCAGCTTTTCGCCTGGAACAAATGCCGGCCTGGGCTATAAATTTCTGAATTCGTATTTCTGCCATTGTTTTTCAAGTGCGATAGTCTGCGTTTATCCGAATATAGTCATAAGAAAAATCACAGGTATATACAGAGTGAGCATGTACTCCTGTTTTCATATCAATTATGATCCGATATTCATCATCTTTAAGAATGTTTGAAACCTGTTCTTCAGCCTGTTCCCCGCAATAGATGCCATTTTCAAATATGGAAATATCATTGAATTGAATAACCAGGTCATCAGGATTAAACGCAACACCGGCACGGCCACAGGCAGCAAGGATGCGTCCCCAGTTGGCATCTTCACCAAAAATCGCTGTTTTTACCAGATTAGAATGGGCCACTGTATCGGCAATTTTCTGAGCATCAGCAGATGAGTTGGCACGTTTTACTACAATTTCTACTAGCTTGTTGGCCCCCTCACCATCCTTAACCAGGGCTTTCGCCAGTTCCAGTTGAATTGAATTTAATGCCTGTTGAAAGAGATTGCGAGTTTTAGAGTCATTGAGTGATAAGCCAGACATGCCATTGGCCAGAATAAGTGCAGTATCGTTTGTGCTGGTATCGCCATCAATTGTGATTACATTCATGCTTGAATTGATAGCTTTCGCAAAACAGTCATGCAGTGTTTGTTGATCTGCCTGTATATCGGTACAAACAAAATTGAGTAAAGTTGCCATATCCGGTCGAATCATGCCAGCGCCTTTGGCTGTGGCACAAATATGAAAGGACTTATCATCTACCTGAACAGTTATTCCAGAAGTTTTGGGAATGGTATCAGTGGTCATGATCGCCCAGGCAAAATCTTCAAGATGGTTATCAGACAGGGATTCAATGAGTTTGGGAATGGACGATTTTATGGGATCAATCTTTAAATGCTGACCAATTACACCAGTTGAGGCAGCAAACACTTGATTTTCATCAATCTCAAGTGCGTTGGCAATGAAACTGGTCATTGCATAGGCATCGGCAATCCCTTGGTCACCTGTGCAACAGTTTGCATTACCGCTATTGACAATAACAGCTCGCGCCTTTGCTCCCGGTATTCTTTTTTTGTCTAAAAGAACCGGTGCGGCCTGAACGACGTTTTTTGTGAATAATCCGCTGATTGTAGCGGTTTCTTTAGAGTAGATCAATCCCAAATCTTTGAGATTGTCTTTTTTTATCCCGGCTGAAATTCCTGAAAATTGGAATCCAGGGCAGGTTAAATGATTTGATTTCATTTTATAATCCTTTGTGAATGGACAAGATTTCGGTCCTACTGGTTACACTCCATTCGTTTACCACAAATGAATATCATTGTGATAAGCCACCTCATTATTCAATGGATCAAACGCCCGCTCGAAAACTGCAACAATATGTCGGCCATCATCTTTCCAAAAAACTTCATTGGCAGCGTATCGGGTCATAAAAATGCCTCGTCCAGATGCTTTCAGAATGTTGTCCCCTTCAGTAGGGTCTGGCAGGTTTGAATAATCAAAGCCACTCCCCTGGTCGATCACCTCCAGATGAATATCATTGGCAAATCGAATTCGTATACTGATTGTTTTTGTTGGATCTTCTATGTTGCCATGCTTCCAGGCATTTAATAACATTTCTGTAAGGGCGGTACGAAACATGTGCGGTGAAATTTTATATCCCCGAGATTTACATGTTGTCATGACCTCATCATGAAAGCGATTCGTAAAGTCATCGATATCAACTATGGTGTTGGGCTGTAATTTTCGTTCAATTGTTGGATCTGTGGATTCTATTTCAAACCACAAAACAGTAATATCATCACCTGTCTGATTGATCAATGCTGAATCTGAATTATCTGGCTGAATGCGGGGTTGGAATAATCCATTGGATTTTTCTGAAATCCATTCCATAAAGTCAGACATGATTTCTGTAATATACTGATGACCATTTTTAATGCAATTTTCCAGTCCCTGTTGAATTTCAGTCATGGTCAGGGGATGAGCGCCGGATTTCAGTGCAATATCAGTCATGCCATCTGTAAACAGAATGTAGCGATCGTTGGGTAAAAGGCAGTGTTCAGCCTTTTCAAACTGATAATCTGGCATGGGAATGGGAAGATTGGTACCAGCTTCTCCGGGCTTTCCAATAATAGAAACTTTCTGATCCCGAATCAAGAAAAATGGGGGATGGGCGCTTGAAACAAAATGAAGTTTGGATGTTTCATGATCAATCATAATATTGATAGACGTAAAATATTCTTCAAGAGAAAAGACTTTGGATTTTAAAATATTCTTGTTTAATAAAGTGACCATCTGTTCCAGAGGCATTGAAGGATTCTGATGAATAATGGCATTATGAATCAGGTCTGTTGAAATACTTCGCAAAATGCATCCCACCTTATGGCCAGATTGATCTTTAATGCTCATAAATGTTTTATCTTTTTTACCCACTGAACCTGAAGACACCGATTTGACAAGCAAGTGATCCCCACCCTCCTTATGGCTCGGATAGGTGCAGCAACCAATAAATAAGTTCGCATGATTATTCAGCGAGATATTTCGTTCCGGTCGATTATGAATGATTTTCATGACCTGCTTTGCCTGGATGATATTGATATCCTGCTGTTTAATGAGCTCTTTGATATTGGTAATATCTGACAGACTTTGCACAAGAATATCTTTACTACCTAAACGTGCTGTTTTAAACCATCGCCTGGTATGAATAATCTCGCTGCCACTGGTCTTTAGCAGGCTGTGATCTCTATAATCGGTGACTTGTGAGTCATCAGAGCCAAATATTTCACCAGAACCCAAATATTCCCGAAAATCTTTACCCAATAAATCTTCTCGACAGGTACCCATCATATCACAGAAAAAGGGATTGACATCAATTATACTGTGTGATTCTGGATCGCTGATAATGACACCATTCTGAATGGTTGTCATAATCGTTTCCAGGTAAGTTTCTTTTTCTCTAAGCTGTAAAATGGCTGACTCCAAGGCATCTCTATTTTTTTTGAGATCCAGGTGGACATTGATTCTGGATTTAACAATTTCAATATTAAAAGGACGGGTAATATAATCCGCAGCACCCAACTGAAGTCCATAGGTTTCCTTGTCAGCCTCATCCACTGATGTAATAAAAATGATTGGAATGGATGCAGTATTAGACTCTTTTTTCAAAATTGAACAAACTGCATAACCATCCATGTCTGGCATGATGATGTCCAGTAAGATGATATCTGGTTTTGGGGATGATTTCGCTTTGTTAATGGCTTCAGATCCATTAATGGCAGTTATTATTTCGTATTCATTCTTAAGCTGTGCCTCCAGTAGGAATAAATTGACAGTGGAATCATCAACAATCATGATTACCGGTTTGCTGGATGGGTTATGCATGCTGTTTTCTTAACTCCCGAAAATAAACAATGTCTGTATTTAAAACGTGATTGATTAACCATCGTTTGAGAAAATCAAGAATATCATATTCAAATACAGCATCGTTATGATCGAAATCTCGGGTGAATTTCATTGTTTTTTCCACAAAAAACCAATGTTCTTTTCGATGTGATTCGATTCTGGGATGATCTTTTAAATAGCTCTCTTCACAAGAAAAGTGATTGCTAATATAGTCTCCCATTTCTTCAAGCACTTTTTGAATGTCACGTTTAACATTTCCGGACTCATACACATCCTGAAGCCTGTTGAGCATTTCAAACAATTGTTTGTGTTGTGCATCAACTTCCGGCTCACCGACTTGATAGGCCACCTGCCATTTTAATTTGTCAGACATATTGTTGGGTATCCTTATAAAATTTTTTAGCAGTCTCTCATTCCCCACGCTCCAGCGTGACACCATTTGGCTATCTGCTGGATGCGGAAATAATAAATCTTTATTAAGCTAATTTACATATATAACTAAAAAATTGCAAGACTATATGAAAAATTTGCACATATTTATTATGCAAATTATGTTAAATATCAATTGACCTTTTTGCATGACAATGATACAATAATAAACTTTATTATATGAGATTCATATTCAAATTCAATTCATATTCAATTTAGGTTTTTCATGGCACGAAATATGCCCCTCTTGTTCAGAATGGCAAAATCATTAAAAAAATCTGGCGAGCCAAGAAAGCATATTTTATGCCATGAAAAAAACTAAGTTGAATGATAATCATTTGAATATGAAAAATTGCTAAGTTAACAAATGAGTACTACCGGGTACTCAAACTAAAAAAGAGGTTGAATCAATGCTTTATTTAATGCGTAAGCATGCAACATCATGGTTTATCAAAGTTGTATTAAGTGCCATTGTGATTGTGTTTGTTTTTTGGGGGGTTGGATCATTTCGTGATAACAAAGTCAATCGTGTGGCAGAGGTTAATGGGAGTGTAATCACAATTGATCAATATTACGAAGCCTACAATAATTTGATTGAAGGGTATAAACGTCAGTTTGGTGATAATTTCGATGAATCAATGCTGGATGCTTTAAATATCAGGCAACAGGTTGTCAATACGTTGATTGAACGTGAATTGATAGTTCAGGAAGCCAACCACTTGAATGTTCGGGTAACTGATGAAGAACTGGCCCGATCTATCCAATCTATATCATACTTTCAAAAGGATGGCATTTTCGATAATCGCTACTATATTAATGTTTTGCGAAGAAATCGGATGTCACCTGAACAATTTGAGACATCCCAGCGCCAATCTCTTTTACTTGGAAAACTAAGAGAACTGGTTATGGGCAGTGTGAAAGTTTCTGATGATGAAGCCCGGGAATGGTTTGACTATGAAAACGAAATGGTCAATCTGGATTATGTGGCTTTTGAGACAAACAGTTACACAGATATTTCACTCACTCAAGAGGAAATTGAATCCTTTTATGAATCCAATCAGGATGATTACATGACCGATCTTGAAATCAAGGTGGCATACGTGTTGTTTGCCAAAAGCAAATATAAACCCATGATTACAATCAATGATGAACAAATTCAGGTATATTACGAATCTCACAAATCTGAATTTGAAACGCCTAAAACTGTTGAAGCACGCCATATTTTGCTCAAATCGGAGGCACCCGAAGAATCAGAAGATGATGCGGCGATAAAGGCTCGGGCACAAGACATTTATCAAAAAGCAATTGAAAAGGATGCTGATTTCGCAAAACTGGCGGAAACACTTTCTGAAGGCCCTAGCAAGGATCGTGGCGGCTATCTGGGCACTTTCAAACGTGAAGACATGGTCAAGCCCTTTTCAGATCGTGCATTTTCAATGAAAGCCGGTGAAATTAGCGAACCGGTTCGAACATCCTTTGGATGGCACATCATTAAGGTTGAAAATGTCAATGAAGCGGTTTCATTAACCCTGGGCGGCGCAACACCTGAAATTCTGCAAAAACTGACTGATGAAGAAGCTGATAATCGCGCATATGATGCTGCTGAAACCTTTTTTGATACCATTTACGACGATCCCTTAACAGCAGCCGCAAAATCCAGTAGTCTTTCCGCTGTAGTTACTGATTTTTTTGGGCGACGTGGACCATCAACACTCCTTAGAGATCGCTACTCATTTGCACGAAAAGCCTTTGAGTTGGAAAATGGACAAATCAGTGAAATTATTGGACTTGATAGCGGTTACTATATCATTCAACTCCTTGAAAAACAGGAGCCCTTTGTCCAAGAAATCGTTGTGGTTCAGGATCGGGTTGAAAAAGATTTACGAAAAGACAAACAGTTAAAAAGGGCGTTTAATGATGCTCTTAAGTGTTTGAAAGCAATTACAGTTACCCCAGAACAAACAATGACTGCTACATCCCAAAGTGAATTATCATACAGTTTTACCAGCACTGGATTTTTCAAAAGAAATGAATCCATTCCTGAAATAGGTAATGAAGAAGCAATCAATAAGGCGGCTTTTGAACTGACAGAAAACGAGCCGCTTGGATATACTGTCTATCAAGGTTATAAAGGATATTTTGTTATCAAATTAAAAAATCGCAAACAACCGGATGATGATGAATTTCAAGAATCATTGTCATCAGTAAAAGATACCATCCGGCAAAATCGTGAAAGCCGCTTTTTTGATGACTGGATCAAAGGATTGAAAATGAACAGCAAAATTGAAATTGAAGACCGGTTCAGGGAATCGATATGATCCATGTTTCCAATACGCGATACGATCCAATCTCAATGCTTTCCAATCGTTAACTATGCATTGATTGGGATAAACATTTTTTTCTTTGGACTACAATTGTCCTATGGTCCAATGGAGGAGGGGCTGATTTATTTGTATGGATTGCTACCGGTTCGATATTCCATGCCAGAGCTGTCCATGCATTTTTCCATAGGCCAACAATTGTTTTCGTTGATATCATTTATGTTTCTGCATGGTGGATTCTGGCATTTACTCACAAACATGTGGACATTATATATTTTTGGAGACAATGTTGAAGATCATTTTGGATCAATCCGCTACTTGCTTTTCTATTTGTTGTGCGGGATGGCTTCAGGTCTGGCCCATTTATTGACCAATTTTTACTCTCCAACTCCGACAATTGGCGCCAGTGGTGCCATTGCTGGAGTAATGGGTGCCTATTTTATTCTTCACCCTGGCGCAAAAATTTTGACACTGATTCCCATTATTATTATCCCATATTTTCTTGAAATACCTGCTTTTATTTATCTTGGTATCTGGTTTGTGCTTCAGGTCGTTAGCGCAGCCGGCAGCAGCAGTGAATTTGGCGGAATTGCCTGGTGGGCTCATATTGGTGGATTCATATCCGGCATTGTTTTGCTTCGCATAATAAGCAATATGCCGGTATCTGAAATATCAAAACAAATCAAAAATAAAACCACAAGACGACATACCCCATATTTGCAGGTCATTCGGCCTATTGGCCCCGGACAGGATGAACATTTGCATGCAGACATTCATATTACCCCATATGAATCAAACTATGGTGCGCGTAAGACAGTCAATATTCCCTGGGGATTTCACGATCAGCTTTTTCGGGTATCTATTCCGCCCGGTATGCGAGATGGTTCTTTTATACGTCTAAAAGGCCAGGGAAAACGAATGCCATCAGGATTGCGTGGCGACCTCTTTTTAAAGGTGCAAATTCAATGACTCTGTAAATAAATATTAATTCAATGGGTTGGAAATATTTTGGGTTCAACCCTCATATAAGGACGTAACGACTGCATGAAAAATATTCCAAAAAGATATCTATTCATTTCTATAACAGTCATATGTATGAGTACATGGATATTTTTTAACGACAATCAAGACGCTGCCAATAAACAATTATTTCAGGATGAATTTTTTAGTCATAAAATTAAAGACAAAGATAAAACAGTTGAGGTAGAAATTGAACAAGAACCTGATTGGAAAAAAAAGACCATATCAGCAAGAGAGGAGGATCCAGATCAGTCAACGACGCACAGCACATTGAATCCCCATCAATTTGATCATCAATCAACCAATCCAATGAGAACCAAAGATAGCGCATTTTCTCATCTACACAAAAATACGATGATTGCCCCAAGTATCTTAAATGGCGACAGATTTATGGTAGATGGCAACTATGAGCGAGCCATACATGAATATAACAAAGCCATTGAAGCAAATCCAGATGATTTCCATTTATATCATAAAAGAGCTGATTCATATGCGAGGTCCGGACAATTTGAAAACGCAATAGATGACTACAACCGGGTGATCAGTTTGAATCCAAATACTCATCAAAACATCTATTTTCAAAGAGGTAATGCGCATAAAGCCCTGGGTAATTATGAAGAGGCTGTTAATGATTATAATACGTTCCTTTCAACAACACCCGAGCATCTTACTGGAAATCGGGCCTATGCAGATGCCTATTACAATCGAGGTCAAGTATATAATGAATTAAATCAGTTCCATAGAGCGATTGAGGATTTAGATCGGACCATAGCAATTGATCCGAATTATGTAGAAGCCTATGTGAGTCGATCGGCAGCATATGGAAGTGTTGGTTTATATGATAAGGCCATTGAAGACAGTTCATATGCCATTTTGCTATCTCCAAATGCAAACGCATCTGCATATTTGAACAGAGGTGCTGCATATACAGAGATGGGTCGGTATGAAGAGGCCATCCAAGACTACAATCAAGCAATTATTATCTCTCCAAATTCTGTAGAAAGCTACTACAATCGAGGGAATGTATTCAAACAAATGGGCGCTTATGATCAAGCAATTGAAGACTATAATGAAGCCATCAATCAAGATCCAAAGCTTGCTCTGGCCTATTTTCATAGAGGAGATGCCTATGAAAAGTCGGGCCAGTTTGATCTGGCACTTGAGGATACCAATAAAGCCATTGAATTAAATCCCAATCTTTCTGAAGCCCATAGTAAACGTGGCAATTTGTATAGCAGTACAGATGAATACGACAAGGCAATACAAAGCTATACAAAATCTCTTGAATTAAATCCAAATGATTCAGAAGCATATTATAACAGGGCCAATGCATATAGCAAATCAGGACAATATGATAAAGCTATAACTGACTATAATCATTCAATTCTGATAGATTCAAGCAATAATCAAGCATTTTTTAATAGAGGCAATGCGTATAGAGAATCCGAACAATATGAAGCCGCCATTGAAGATTTTAGTCAGGTTATTGAAACAAACCCTGATAATACAGCTTCCTATTATAGAAGGGCGCAGTCATATTTCGAGTTAAAAAATTATGATCAGGCGATAGTTGATTTAAACACTGCAATAAACCTCAATCCCAATTTATCTGGTGCATATTCCAGCCGCGGTGCAAGTTATAGCGGTCTTGGAGACTATGAAAGCGCGATTGAAGACTGTTCAAAAGCAATTGATTTAAAGGATGATGATGCATCTGCATATAATAATAGAGCCGTCGCGTATGTCTATGTTGATGAGTATGAAAATGCCATTGTTGACCTTGAAAAAGCAATCACAATTAACCCAGATTATCCAGAAGCATATCATAACCTGGGTATGACTTATTTGAAGACTAAAGACCTGAATAAAGCCTGTTATCATTTAAAAAAATCATGTGAATTGGGTAATTGTAATGGCATAAAACAATTAAGGAATGTTTGTAATTAAAATGAGTATGGTTTTTTTGCCACATAAGGGCTAAGAAAATGCCCCCCTTTTTTGAAATGCGCCCGAATCATAGTCCATCATTGAATCAGATGAATCATTGTTCAGACGTTTGAGATATTAAATGTTTACACGCCCCAAACCCGAATTTCACAATCATTGATTGATTCCCTTCGCATAAAAATTTTTTCTTTCCATGATTTCCGCTTACGCTGATCAAATATCACCAGATGACCTTCGCTGGCACCATACCAGATATCTTCAAGATAGTTGGTATTTAAAAATGAACGTGCTCTGGAGGCAATTTCGCTCAAAATAGCAGTTAATGCTTCTTTGATATTTTCACGAAAGGCCTGTGCACTTTCAACATTCACATACAGGCAGGTCATTCCTTTTGCGTTCAGATGTTTCATTAATGCCAGCATACAGCTTGTTTTGCCGGTTTGCCTGGGGGCATGCAGAATAAAATATTTGTGTTGGGCAATGAGCATTTCAATTTCTTCTAAATCAAACCGACTTAAGTAAGCGATCATAAATTTTCGGGTAGATCGTAGTAATCAAGATCCAACCAATTTCCGAAACCAATGTAGGGGCGAACCTTATGTTCGCCCGCCGAACAAAAACCGGTATCAAACATATGAGCAA
>Ga0272440_1002140_pt1 | contig 15601 bp, 11 predicted proteins | sample SSMMMBAug17_FD_192440 | JGI IMG/M metagenome (GOLD analysis project Ga0272440, IMG submission 192440) | Marine sediment archaeal communities from Little Sippewissett salt marsh, Falmouth, MA, United States - SSM-MMB-Aug17 | ecosystem: Environmental > Aquatic > Marine > Wetlands > Sediment ... | reverse complement strand
TTCGGATAGGTCTACAAGTGTATACATTTTTTTTTCTTAGCCCTGAAAGGGCTTCAACATACCAGCCCAGGGCAACGCCCTGGGTAAAGATTAACCAATATTTAAGCCCTGTAAGGGCGCAACATAAAGACAGGACGCATTCTAAAAATGTAACGCCCTTACAGGGCTTAAAACTTTTTATATATTTCCCCAGGGCGTTGCCCTGGGCTGGTATGTTGCCGCCCTTTCAGGGCTAAGAAAAAAAATGTATACACTTGTAGACCTATCCGTTCGTTTTGAGGTAATTGTACTCGAAAAATAAATTCCTCATTTACTTATGTGCCAATAACGTGTAGGGGCGAACCTTGTGTTCGCCCATCGTACATAGGAACGAAAGCCTTATTAGTTCGAGGGCGAACACAAGGTTCGCCCCTACACGTTATTGGCACATAAGTAAATGGGGAACTTATTTTTCGAGTTTTCCCAAGTCTTGTCAATTTAACCCTGATTTATGAGAATGCGTCTTCAACTCATTGAGACAATGATGCGCTTTTTCGTTATCAGGATTTAATTCTATCGCACGTTTTACATGAAACGCTGCATCTCTAAAATCCTGTAATGATTTCAGAAGACATCCATATTCACAATGTATAACAGAAGAAAGCGGGTTTAACTTAAGTGCCTTCCTGTAAAAAAATTGGGATTCAATTAATTTGCCAGAGTCCTGAAAAACATGTGCCATTTTAAGGTAAATTGAACTGCAATTTTGTGCATGTTCCAATGCATGTTTATAATACTGCAATGCTTTTTTATATTGGTGCTGCTGATAATACATATCTGCCAGAGCAATATTCGCCTGTGGGTGATTGGGTGAATCCTTTAGAATTGAATGAAAGACTCGGGAAGCATCTCTCGTTTTTTCCATTGATAACAAACAGCTTCCTTTATTGATGCGTGCCGCCATGTTTTTTGGGTTGATTTCTAAACTGAGATTAAATTGTTCCATTGCTTCTGTCGGATTTGTCAGGCATGCGCCCAGATTACTATGCGCAATATCATTATTTTTGGTATTTAAAACTGCCTGTTGAAACAAGATTTTTCCATTTTGCCAGAATTGGGCCTGATGATATGTTTTACAGGCGAATCCAATGAACGCGATACAAAAAATTCCAAAAAGTAATTGCCTGTGCGGGCGTTTAGACATGACACTGTCTAATGTCCAGGTTATTGCCCAGAATAATCCCATATGCGGGACATATGTATATCGGTCTGCCATTGATTGGGGCCCTATCTGAATAATGCCGATTACAGGCAATAAAGAAACTATAAACCACATATACCCGGTTAACAAAAAAGGCATTTTTGAAAAAAAACTGTAAGCTGTAATCATCATTACCAAAATGAAGAACAAACACAAAATACCAGGCCATACATTCACTTGCTCAGGGTAAGGATATAGAAATGATAAATGATTCGGCCAGATCGTTTTATAAATATATTGTACATGGGAGATGAATGCGTTTAAAAGGCGATTTGATAATGAAACATCGGATAAAGAATAAATGGCATCGCCTTCAAGCTGGGCAATTAAGGTATTTAAACAGGTAGGTATGATTGGAATGAACAAGGGAAATTTATCTTTAAAACGTCGGGTATCAGTTCTTTTGAATGGCCATATGTCTAATATGATGAGTAATAATGGCATTGTCACAAACATGGCTTTGCTCATCAGTGACAGACATAGAAACAATATCATCAAATAATAGTACTTTTTTTCAAAATTTTGAATATAGTGATAATATTGTAAAATACATAATAATCCAAAAAAGGTTGATAATACATCTTTTCTTTCTGAAATCCATGCAACAGATTCCACATGAAGTGGATGAATCGCAAAAAAAAGCCCCATTGCCAGGCTTTTATATGGTGCATTTGTTGCATAAAAAAACAATAAATACAATAAGATACTGTTTGCGATATGGAATATTAAACTACTCAAATGATGACCGGTTGGATGCATGCCATAGAATTCACAATCCAGCATATGGGATACCCATGTTAATGGATGCCAGTTTGCTGCATAAAACTGTGTAAATGCCCAGTGGATGCCCTCGCTGGTGATGCCTGCTTTAACCCAATCATTTTGTGTGATATAGTCAGGATCATCAAATTCAATGAAATCTGCATTAAAAACAGGTAAGTATGAAAGAGTCGTAATGATAACAATAAAAGCAATTCCAATGATCTTTTTTTTATTCACATTCATTGGCTTTCTCTTTGAAAAAAGTCGCAAGTTGAAATTCTTTGCGTGCCAGAAAGGTCTGACTGATATGCGTTAAACATATTTTTTCATTTTTATGGCCTTTAATTCGATTAATACACCAGGTTCGTAAATTACTAGATTTTTTTTGCTCTGTAAGAAGAAGATTAGAAAGATTGACATAAGCGCGTAAATATTCGGGGTCTGTAAGAATGGCCTGTACATAATATTCAAGCGCCTTTTTTGGGTTGTTTCTCATTATAATATTGGCATAATTGGTCAGGATAAGTGGTGAATTTGGTTTTAATTGTAACGCAATTTGATAATGGCGCATTGCCTGTGCCAATTGGTTTAATTGATCGGCATATAACGATCCCATATTAATATGAACATTGGCGTTTAATGGATCTTGTTCAAGTATTTGTTGATATTTTTTGATTGCAGCCTCATAGTTTTGATTTTTCGTCAAAGAATATGCCAGTTGAAAACTTGCTCTGTAATACCCGGGCGCGATACGAAGTGTTTTTTTGTAATGCGAAATAGCTTTTGAATAATTCTCTTTTTTTAAATAGTAATCAGCGAGACCATAATGGGCAACATAATTATTCTCTGGATTATTTTCAAGGGCCTGTGTTGACAATGTATAGCTGTTTTGCCATGCATACACTTGATGTCTTGCTGCGATGGAATAGCCAGCAAAGGTGATCATCAAAATTGTAGAGATTAAATATTTGAATTTGTTGTCACCCATTCCCAAAAAAACAGCAATTGCGAAACCAGTCATTGGAAAATATGTATATCGATCTGCCATTTGCTGTGTTCCCACCTGAACAATACCTATGACTGGAATTAAAGTAAATAAATACCACACAATACCTGTAAATACATAAGGAAATTTTTTTCGATACCATACTGCAAAAACGAACATTCCTGTTGTGAACCCAAGGCAGCTTATCCCTAAAACGATATCTATACACTCCCTTGGATGCGGATAGAAAAAAGAGAGATTGGCTGGAAAAAGCATTTTATATAAATATTGAACATATACAGTCCCTGCATTTAAAACACGAAAATGAAATGCCATGCCGCTGTTTACTGCATGTTCACATTTTTGAGAATAAAAAGTGAAAGCAGCCAATACAATTGCCAGGATAACCAGTGGAATTTTCTCTTTAATCAATGCCCATATTGTCGATTTTTTCCATCGTTTCAAAGGCCAATAATCCAGAATAAATAATAAAAAAGGCATGGTGACCATCATGGGCTTACTCATCAGACTCATACTATAGCACAGCAAAACGATTGTTCGTCTATTATTTGTGGGGTTTTGGGCATACCACAAATACGAAAGCAGGGTTAAATGTGCCAGACATACAGATAGAACATCTTTTCGTTCTGAAATCCATGCAACAGATTCTACATGAATTGGATGAAAGGCAAAGCATGATGTAATTGCCGCTGAAATCCAGATTGTTTGTGTGGATATGCGTAAAAAAATAAACAATAAGATTGAACTCAGCAAATGAATTTGAAGATTTGTCCAATGATGCCCTCCAGCATCCATATGATACCAACTAATATCGATCATGTGGCTGATCCAGGTCAATGGATGCCAGCTTCCACTGCGTGTTGTAAAAAATGCCCATTTTATACCATCCCATGTCAGTCCATTGTGAATATGTTGATTATCACAAATATAAAGAACATCATCTATAAAAACAAAATCAAAAAATCTGACTGGATAATATACGAATAATGTTATTCCGATAATGAGTGTTACGACTAAAATTTCAGTTGAATTTTTTCTTAAGAAGGCGTTCATGAATCATCCTTTTTTTGAGGCATTTTTTTTAAGAGCAGCTTAATATTTTTTTTTGTACTTTCCTGACCCGGATCTAATTCAAGGGCCTTTTTAAAATATTTAAGGGATAAAGGATAGTTTTTTAATTGATAGTATATCCCACCCAGATTGTTATAAACATATGGATGATTTGCATTTAATTGTTCTGCTTTAAGAAGATGATTCAATGCCTCATGCAATTTCCCTTCACGAATTAGAGCGGTTCCTAAATTGTATAATGCGGGAGTATAGTTTGGACGCAGCTGAAGTGCATTTTTTAAATGTTGGATGGTTCCAAGATGGGTCATGGCAACATAATTATCGGGTACAACCTTAAGTGCATGTTTAAAAACACTGGTTCCATTTTGCCAGGTTCGAACTTGAGAACCGCATAGATGGGTAAAAACAAAAATAATTGATAATAAAAAAGCCGTGGCCCATTTTTTACCATTTTTAGTTGAAGAATGGAATCCAGTATCAAATAAACCCCAGGTAATGATAATAAATAAGCCTGTTAATGGAATATAGGAATAACGATCCGCATAGGCTTGAAATCCAACCTGAACCAATCCGATGACTGGAACCAATGTGATCAGAAACCACAAAAAACCTGTTGTAATATAGGGAAATGAATTTCGGAATCGGATGACACTCCATATGCCTGAAATCAATATTATGGCTCCCCAGAGGATGGAAATGAAAGAAATATTTGTTAAAGGATGGGGGTAAAAAATGGCAAGATTCAGTGGTACAAATAATTTGCTGACATACCATCCATAGGCTGCAACTGCATTAAGTATTCGAATTGTTAGAGTTATTTCTTCCAGACTCTGACATGAACCGCCAGAATGCTGGGTCCACAAGGTGATCAGGCAAAATATAAATGACATCAAGAATAATGGGATTTTTTCAAAAATAAGCTTTTTGTTCTTGATTCGAGATAATGGCCAGTGATCCAATAATAAAAGAACAAAAGGAAATGACACCATCATGGGCTTGGCTGTTAAAGATAATAAAAAAAAGAACAGAACCCAAAAATAGTCTTTATTTTTCCCTTTTTGAACATAATTCACGTATGCATACAGACTGAACAATATCATACACGTAGACAGGACATCTTTACGTTCTGATATCCAGGCCACAGATTCTACATGGATGGGATGAATGGCAAAAAAGGCTGCCACAATCATGCTTCTGAGAATATGACCGGTCATTTTGACAAGGATTAGAAAAATCAGCACGGCATTTACAATATGATAGTTGAGATTCATCCAATGATAAATCCCCGGTTTATTCCCAAACAAGCCGCTGTCCATCATATATGAGAACCATGTCAATGGATGCCAGTTTGATGTATGGGTACTGGTCAAGGCCCAATAAATGGACTGCTTATTGAATCCTTCCTGTACATATGGATTTACAGCAACATATTTTGAATCATCATAGCCAATATAATCATATGTAATTAATGGAAAAAACGTAATTGCAATCAAAAGCGTTAAAAACAGACATCCGCCAAGAATGTAAATGCGTTTTTTGTTATGTTTCATTATAATTAATTTTGTAACAGATCATCCGGATATTGAGTGCGCGATATCCATCCCATTTTGGCCAGTCGAAATTGGATGGCAGTAACAAGGCATCCAAGTCCATATCGGACACTTTTTGAAAAATTGATTGAAGAGGCTTCTTTAAAATATTTTGTAGGGCAACTCACTTCAGCAACAGTATAACCTGCCCATAATATTTGTGTAAGCATCTGATTGTCGAAAACAAAATCATCAGAATTATGTTCCAATGGTATGCTTTCAAGGAGTTCTCTTGAGAAGGCACGATAGCCTGTATGATACTCTGACAACTTTGCGCCAGTGAGAATATTTTCAACTGCTGTTAAAAAGCGGTTGGCAATGTATTTCCATAGGGGCATACCGCCTTTTAGCGCATATCCACCCAGAATACGTGATCCCAAAACACAATGGTACAGTCCATTTCCTATCATTGATGCCATTGCAGGGATTAGTTTTGGTGTGTATTGATAATCAGGATGGACCATAATCACAATATCAGCACCCGCATCCAGAGCCATTTGATAGCAAGTTTTTTGATTGGCGCCATAACCCATATTCTGCGGATGGCTGACTGTTGTGACATGTTCGAGTGATCTTGCAATTTTTGATGTTTCATCATTGCTGGCATCATCAACCAGAATGATTTTGTCAACATAGTCCTGATTGATCACTTCCTGATATGTTTTTACCAGAGTTTTTTCAGCGTTGTAAGCTGGCATTACAACCAGGACTTTTTTGTTTAAGTACAAAATGTTCCCCATAAACAAAGCGGACATAATCCGCTTTGTTTTCCGAAAAATTAATTTTATATCAAAATCAATAATTAATTTCCAAGCGTTGTTAACTTGCCTGTTGATCCAGTCAATTTAATTGTTCTGGGGGACTTGTCATGCTTGAAAGACACTGCACCGGTAATATTACCATTTGTATCCTGTGATAAAGCGCCTGTGTAAGTGATAACATCAGATGTCACGTAACCATCTGGAATTTCAGCAGCAGCCGAGCCAGATAATTTCGCATTGCCATCAAGGGCTGAATCTGCAAAAGTACTCATTGCAGCATGATAAAAATTCATCGCTTCTGATTTGGCGACAGCATCATATCCTTTTTGCTGATAGCTCAAAAAATTTGGGATGGCAATCGCTGCCAAAATACCGATGATCGCAATAACAATCATCAATTCCACAAGGGTAAAACCTTGTTCTTGATTGGTTTTTGTAAAAAATTCTTTCATTGTTTTCTCTCCTTCTTATAAAAATTAAAAATTATATTTATTCGTATATAAATATACTTGGATTAAGCAAGTCAGTCTTTTTGAGATCACCTCCTTTATTTATCCTTTTTGATTTTTATGATATAGTTATAGCCATAATCAAAATTCGTGCCAATAAATCATAAAAAAGTATTATTTATAATTTTAAACGATAATCTTTATAATACCTATGTTCGAAGGCGAACTGTAGGGCAAACCTTGTGTTTGGCCTCAAACAATCACCTAAGATCCAATTTTTCAAGTCGATACCTGAGAGAATCCACGCTAATCTGTAATAATTCCGAAGCTTTTGTTCGGGATCCATTGGCTTTTTCAAGTGCTTTCTTTATAAAACCGCGTTCAATCGTTGCTAACTGTTCGTTCAGATTAAACCCTTTCTCTGGAAATGACGTATCCATGATGTTTTCCCAGTCTGATGGTTCTTCATCGGAGATAATCATGTTTTCAGGCAATACGATATTGGATGTTTCAAGGGCAACACTGCGCTCAATAATGTTTTCAAGCTCCCGGACATTTCCTGGAAAACGATGTTTTATGAGTAACTCAATGGCATAGTTTGAAATTTTGTTGATTTTTTTTCCAAATTTTTTTGAATATTTTTCGAAAAAATATTGTGTCAGAATGGGAATATCCTGTTTTCTTTTACGCAATGGCGGCATATGAATGGGAATCACATTCAAACGATAAAATAAATCCTCACGAAATGTTTTATTTTTTGATTTTTCTCTTAAATCCTGATTGGTCGCTGAAATAATACGAACATCCACTTTAATATCACGTGAACCGCCCACACGCCGAATAATTTTGGTTTGGATAACACGAAGCAGCTTTACCTGAAGCGATATGGGAAGTTCCCCGATTTCATCAAGGAAAATCGTGCCCCCATGGGCAACTTCAAACAAGCCGGGTTTATCTGAATAGGCCCCTGAAAAAGAACCTTTCATATAGCCAAACAACTCGCTTTCTAGCAAGGTTTCAGGAATTCCGCCGCAGTTAATGGTTACAAAGGGCTTGTCGTGTCGCTGGCTGTTTTCATGGATGGCTTCAGCCACAAGCTCTTTACCTGTGCCGCTTTCACCATTAATTAAGACATTGGTTGTGGTTTGGGCGACTTTTTTTATTAATCCATAAACCTTAAGCATGGCCTTGCTTTTTCCAATAATTTTACCAAAACGATAGGCATCTTCAATATCTTTTAAAAATTCAAGATCTTCTGCACGTGCACCTTTTTTCGCCAGTGCTTCACGAACCAGTTGTTTGAATTCTTCAACATCAAAGTTTTTTTCCACATAGTCAATTGCCCCTTCTTGCATGGCCGCATATGCAGACTCTGGTGATGCATAACCAGTGATTAAAATCACCGGTGTTTCTGGTATAAATTCCTTGACGCGTTTAATAAATTCAATACCATCAATCTTGGGCATTTTTAAATCTGTGATAATCAGATCGAATTTGTTTTTCTGGCAAAGACCAAGTCCCTGCTTTGCTTCTTTTGCGCATGAGACTTCATATCCCTCATCAGCAAGCATGATTTCTAAAAATTCTCTCATGTCGTTATCATCATCAACAATGAGTATTTGTGCCATTTAAAACCTCCTTTTAAGAAATTCGGGAAATTAGATTGTATCAGGCACTCCCTTTATGGGTAATAAAATTGTAAAGCATGATCCTTTACCCACAGTGCTTTTAATACTTAATTTGCCATCATGTGACTCTGTAATTCGATTGACAATTGCCAGACCCAATCCTGTACCTCTTTCTTTTGTTGTATAAAAGGGGGTAAAAATGTTTTGAATGGATTGATTCTCAATACCGCATCCTGTATCGCTGATTTGGATTGAAACATAACGCCCTTCTTTCATATCAACTTCATTGCATTTCACGTTCAATATGCCGCCATCAGGCATTGATTGAACTGCATTAATTGTTAAATTCCAAATAATTTCTTTGATTTCTGTCTGGTTGCCCACAAGTGGACGATCTACTTTACACATATGTTGAATACGAATGTTATCATTCCAGGCAGATGCATATTTGATTGATTCCAGTGTTTCATGAATGAGTTTACATATAAAAATTTCATCAAAACGTTTTGAACTTTTTTTGGACAATAATAAAAAATCCTTGACAAGATTTTCAAGCTGCCTGCGTCCACGCAATATAATATTCATTAAACGCTGATTTTTCGGGTCCAGATCTAAACTTTTTTGCATTAATTGGATTGACCCCCCTAAAGAGGCCAGTGGATTTCTGATTTCATGTGCCAATCCAGCAGCCATCTCACCAATTAACGCAAGTTGTTTACTTTTTTGGGCATCTGTTTCTATCTCCTTGATGCGCGTAACATTCTTAATAATAATAATTTCGCCAATCTTTATTTGTTTTCTATCCAGCAAGGGGGAAACTTCAATTCGATAAAATCTTGTTTTACTATTGGACACATAATTTATATCTCGTTCCGACGAATTATCAGGTTGCGCGCTTGAGCTTAAACAGGTTTCAGGTATAAACGATAAGACCTTTTTAAGGGGCTGATTGACAATTGTCTCAAAATTTGTATCTGTCAAATGTTGAGCGGCCTGATTCATGGACTGAATACGTCCTGAAAGGTCAATTGTTATAATCCCCAGGTCGATAGATTCGACAATTCTTCGATGAAGCAAATCTAATTTATTAAATTCGCTTGCTTTTTTTGCAAGCAGCCGGCGCGCAAATTTTTCTTTTTCCACAATCACGCTGACTAAAAAGGCCACAGTATAAAATGAAACAATATAAATAAAAATACTGGCAAATGCATAACCTGCTGAAAATGAATATTGGGTATGCGGTGCATACATGGGAATAATTAATTGATAGTATTCAAGATTCAGTAGTGCGCCATATAAAATGCTGCTCATGGATGCCGCAATAATACTGCCTCGTAAATTTAAAAAAAGAGCAGAATATATAATGACCATGTGATAAAACGATGAATAAATACTGCTGATACCGCCAGTCACAAAAACCAAAAAGGTGATCATCACATTATCAGTAATCAACTGAAGATAAATATTTACTGAAATATGTTTTGTTTTTTTTAAAAGAACCAGATAGCCAAATGAGAAGACATAATGCGAAATGATAGTCGCATATATTAATGAGAGTGAATCCTCAGATAAAGATCTGGCCTTAAATTGAATAAATGTCGCCAGTCCCAGCATGAAAGTCACAATGAGTATGCGACAAAATAACAAACGAATAACACGTTTATAAACAGATGGGCCAATGGACAATTTAATATTTGGATATTGGTGCATAGTCATTATTTAATATTCGCGATCAATGTTCCGATTGCATCTTATATGGTTCGTACATTAAAAAAATCTCGCGTTTGATAATACAGGCTCTATTTCAAAAAATAAAAAAATTGTCAATCATTGCGTGATAACCATAAATTGAAATATTGGCGCCACTGAAACAATCAATCAATAAATTCAGTTTACTATGGCAACTTTCATGCCACATGTATCAGATTTTTTTAATTATTTTTAATCCTTAAATGGGTAATCAGGGAAATGAACGCGATTGATAGGCCGGAAAAATCACGCACATTTTCACTTTTTTTGCGTGAAAATAACAGCTATTTATTAATTGAAATTTATAAAATACCTGATATATTAAAAAATAAAAAATTCTAGAATGGCATAAAACATGCTCTTATAATTGTTAGTCGTTTTGAAATAATTGTTATTTTAAAAAAGATGGTTGCCGGTTTTCAAACTGGCGTTTATTAACAAAAAATAATAGGAGGTAAAAAATGAAAACAATTAAAAAAACAGCAATTATAGGAGTAATTGCAAGCTTTCTCTTTTTGGCCACCACACCGGTGGCAATGTCTAGCAGCAACAACGATGATGAAAAAACGTATACAAAGACCCGATATCCAATAATATTGGTGCATGGTGTTTGCGGCTTTGATAAACTTGCCGGGGTGGTGGAATATTGGTATGGAATACCAGGGAAACTTACAGATGATGGTGCAACTGTGCGTTCAGCAAAACTGTCAGCACAATCTAACAATGATTTACGTGCCAATCAGTTGATTGCTCAAATTGAGGATTACCTTGCTGATACTGGTGCATCAAAGGTGAATATTATTGCCCACAGTCATGGCTCAACAACATCCCGACAGGCGATGTACATGAGACCAGACCTGGTCGCATCACTGACAACCATTGCAGGACCTCACAAAGGTTCTCCGGTTGCTGATTTTGCAAACGAAAAAATTCCCCCAACAATTCAGGGAATTGGTTATGCAGCTGGCGACCTCTTGGGAATGATTATTGACCTGTTCAGTGGATATGAAGACCTGGATCAGGATACTGCCGGCCTTGTGGAACATTTCACAAGTGAAGGCATTGCAGAATTTAATGCAAATTATCCTTGTGCAGGTGTCCCTGGATCTGATGATGTCAATGCACGAGGTGCAGACCGCGAAACATTTGTTCGTAATGGGTCTGCTCACACAGTTCGTTATTACTCATGGACTGGTAAAAGCCAGATGACAAATGTCGTGGATCCTCTGGATTATTTGTGGCCTGTGCTTCATTTGATTAACAAGCATTATGGCATGCAAGAAGACGATGGTTTTGTTGGTGTCACAGGGTCGCACCTGGGTATTGTTATCAACGATAAATATGAATGGAACCATGCTGATGAAGTCAACCACTTACTTGGCATTCGTAAACCATTCTCTGTTGATCCCAGAAATGTGATTCGTGAACATGCAAATCGTTTGAAAAATGCCGGACTGTAATATATGATTAACTTAACATGATTTGATTCATGTATTTTTAACATCACACCTGTTTTTTCAGGTGTGGTGTTTTTTATTTTTTAATTGTCAGATTTCACAAGAAAAAAAATAATCGCCTATGAAAAAAAAATTAATTGTATTTTCCATTTCCATCCTTGCCATTGCGGCATTTGTATGGATGGCCAACCAATTCATTCATGTTGATTCAATACCTGAAAAAAATACCCCCTTATTAACAAATCAGGACTTTGAATCTCCAGACATTACACTTTCTCCATTAAACAATCAAAACAGCACAGAATCCGCCGAATCAGAAGGCAGCCCCATATCCTTTGGTCAGTTTATTGGATATTCATCAAAATATGGTCCCTTACCTGAATCATTGAAAGGCACTAATGTTGATGGCGAATTATTATTGGATGCCAATGGAAATTTGATTATTACGCATGGTCTCAGAAATCTATTTGAATATTTTTTATCTGCTAAAAATGAGGAATCTTTGGATGTCATATTAGGGCGTATTCGAGAATATATTCATAAGCAAATTCCGATTGAACCGGCCAGGGAAGCCATTGCGGTTTTGGAAAGTTATATTTCATACAAACAAAAGCTTGAAGAAATTGAAAGTCCTGAAGGTCTTCAGGGTGAAGATCTGGGTACTCTTGAAGCCATTAAAGATGCCTTAACACGTCGGATGCTGATACGACGACAAACAATGTCATCTGAAGTCGTGAAGGCTTTTTTTGGCGATGAAGAAAAATATGATCAATTTAATTTGCAGTTGATAGATATCAAACAAAACGCTGTGCTAAAACCTGAAGCCAAAGAAGCAGAAATTTTGGAACTTGAAAAAATGCTTCCAGAATCCATTCAGAAAATGCGTCAGGAAGAGCGGTCGCGGGTTACTCGTGAACAGACTATTGATGAAATGCGCAAAAATGGAAAATCGGACCAGGACATTTTTGAATACAGAAAAAATGAAATGGGTGAAGAAGCTGCAAAAAGATGGCAAGAACTTGAAGAAAAAAGAAAAATATGGAATAATAAAGTCGATGAATACATGAAACAAAGACAAGAAATTGCATCAGACCCGGACCTGTCATCTCAGGAAAAAGAATCGGCCATTGAGCGATTAAAATATGATGCCTTTGATGAATCTGAAATAAAACGAGTCAATGTTGAAGAGCGGATTCGTTTACAAAATAACTCAGACAGTCAAAATAAACCGACTGCTGAAAAACAAAAGGAGACGACACAATGAGCAGAAAGACGATTTTATTTGCAGCGTTTTTAACAATGATGACAATGCTTCCTTGTATTGCAATGGCAGAAATTGACAACTTGGGACTGGATGATGTCATTGAAATATTACAGGTACTGACAGGAGGCCATCAAGCCCCAACCTTTAATGCAACCGGTACATGGTCAGTACAAAGTTCACCCGATGGAAATACACGTACTGGAGAAGTTTTTTTAGATATGACGCCTGATGGCAAAATAACCGGCTATGCTGAATTAACCTCGCTGCAAGGCCTGTCAAGCGTATCAGGGCAGGTTCAAGGATTGTCTTTTACTTTAGAAATGATATCAGAATTTGGCTCAATTGTTGCTCATGGTGCGGCAAGCGCAGATGGTCAAAACATTAATGGCATCTTTCACTTTAAAGATAATGTCGATTTTAAAATTTCGTGGGATGGATATCGTAAAACAACTGCAATTTCAAATGGAACGTATGTTTATGATTCGGAAAATAATAAACTAATATTAACATTCGATTTGGGCCCTATGGAATATAATATCACCGAATTCACAGAAACAACAGTGAAATTGAGCAATCAGACATGGGAAAGGAACGTTCCGGGTGATGTGGGCAATTTTATTGGTGTCTGGAGAAATAATGCCGCATCAACCGAAACCATTATGACATTCAAAGATGATGGCAGCTTTTCCTTAATCCAGATCGTCAGTAAGTGATTTTCAATCCTTTCTTAACAAAAATTTTTTTTGCGATAGGAAGCGCGTTGCTTTTGACAGCTTCCTATCCGCCAATAAATCTCTCCTGGGCAGCATATATTTGCTGGATACCTTTTTTCTTTGCATTACGAAATTCTCATCTCATATCAACGTTATGTATATCTGCACTTACATGTCTGATACATGAATATATTCTTTTGTCATGGATGATTCCAACGTTGACAACCCATGCAAAATTTTCATGGATCTATGCGGGCGCCATAAACTTTGTAATTGCATGCATTCTGAGCATCTGGTTTATCCTTTTTGGCGGTTTAATTTATTTTACAGTGAAAAAAAACTTTCATTTATTTATGTTACCCTGTTTTTGGGTGGCACTTGAATGGTCAAAACAATTTGGCCATCTGGCATTTCCATGGGAACTATTGGGATACAGCCAATATCGCTTTACACATTTGATTCAAATTGCAGATTGTTTGGGTGTTTATGGTGTGTCAGGCTTTGTCATGCTGATTAATGTGTGTCTTTTTATTTTTTTACTGTTTGTAACGAACAGTAAATGGCGAATGATCCATGTCTCCAAACATTTGGTGCTTTTTTCATTTATTACTGTTCTTGCTGTAGTGACCGCAGTAATGATCTATGGTTCGATACAGATAGCTCAAACAGATAATTTAATTCTCAAGTCAGACCATAAATCAATAATGACAGTCCAACCCGCGATACCGCAACAAGAAAAATGGAAGGGTGAAAATCGTATCGCAATTACACAAAAAATGATTCAATTAACATATCAAGGAAAAAAGGAACCTGTTGACCTTGTAGTCTGGCCTGAAACCGCGATTCCCTATGCCATACACAGTAAACATAATCTCAGGCAATATGTCTTGAATGCCATAAAAAATATGCAAGTGGGAGTACTGGTTGGCTCGCCGACGTTTTTAAATCAAGACAAACATATGTTTCATTATAATTCTGCATGGGTGATTGATCGTAAAGGGACGATAACATCCCGATATGATAAAGTAAGATTGGTGCCCTTTTCCGAATACATCCCCTTTCCTGCCTGTCAGAATTTGTGGCAATTTTTGGGGGCACCAGATAACAAATTTTCATCCGGGCAAACAGGTACAATTCATTTGTTGAATGAGTTGAAAATGGGTATTCAGATCTGCATTGAAATTATTTTTCCCAACTATTCAAGAATAATGGCAAAAAATGGTGCAAATGTATTGATCAATATCAGCAATGATGCTTGGTTTGGACAAACAGCCTGTCCATACCAACATTTTTCAATGGCAGTTTTTCGGGCAGTCGAAAACAAACGTGCTTTAATACGATGTGCGAATACCGGAATCAGTGGCATGATTGATCCATGTGGGCGCATTGTCAATCAGACCAAACTGTTTGAAACCAATACAATGATTCATCATGTTCCATTGCTTTGCAAAAAAACAGTATACTCCATTTGGGGAGATTTTTTTGCTGTGGGTTCACTCATCGTATCATTGGGTTTTTTGGTGATGATAATTTTCAGCGCCAAAAACAACCCCCAAAATTTGATATAATCAGATTTTTCTGATGGGTTACTGATTTTTCATACTGGCTTTTAGCAATTCTAATTCTTTTAATGCATTTTGCAGGCGCATTTCGGTTTGTTGTGTGCGCTTACGTTCATTTTCAGCCTTTTTGCGTTCATTTTCGGCCTTTTTACGTTCATTTTCGGCCTCTTTTTCAGCACTCATAGCATGTTTTTGAGCAATCTCAGCCTTTTTTTCAGCGCTTTCGGCTTTTGCTTGCGCTCTTCTTGCTTTTTCTTCACCAGTGTACAGCGTATTGCCCTTGTCATCAAACCATGTCAGCCACTCTGTATTCATTGCATGGAATAATCCCTTTTCAATTCGTAATCCCA
>Ga0272440_1002139_pt1 | contig 15608 bp, 7 predicted proteins | sample SSMMMBAug17_FD_192440 | JGI IMG/M metagenome (GOLD analysis project Ga0272440, IMG submission 192440) | Marine sediment archaeal communities from Little Sippewissett salt marsh, Falmouth, MA, United States - SSM-MMB-Aug17 | ecosystem: Environmental > Aquatic > Marine > Wetlands > Sediment ... | reverse complement strand
ATCCGATATTTATCTTTCGATTGCTATATACATAGATGATTTGCTTTTCTTAAGTTGTTGGTTCGTTTAGAGACGTAGCATGCTACGTCTCTACATTAATTTCATAATGATTTTGAAATAAACACCAAATTAGTAAATAAAGAAAAAATTATCATATATAAATGATCAAATCTTGTTTTTTTTGTTTACTGAAGGCACACGATATATTCTTCGTAAATGAAATTGTGAGCGATTGAGATACGTGAGTAAAAGAAAAGAACCAAAGCGCAACGATCATTATTTTAAATAAGCAATAAACGAACCATTATACGTAAAAAGGAGGTGAATATGAAATTTATTATGAATCCACTATTAAATTTATCTGCTCATTCAATACTTTCAGCCTTTGCCTTTTGTTTTAACTATTTCCCTGCCTATCGAGTATACATGAAAAATGACAAGGGGGAATGGATTAATTTTTCGCTGGGAATAAAAACTCATGATAATTCAGTATGTCAGGCTTTGATTTTTAAGGAAGGCTATATCACTGTTAAAATGTCTATTCCGCCGGATGCTGATGTTGTTCTTAGTGCCCGAGATGTTCAGGTCTTAAAAGATATGTTGACATTACCTCCCAATGAAGTTCTGATCATGATGCTTCACAATAAACTTGTGGCCAGAGGGAATTTAGCTTATCTTGAATTGTTTAATTTCTATATATCCATTCTCCTGCATCGTTTTCAACGATATACGCTTGAAAAAGCAAGAGAAAGTGAAAAAAAATTATCCCAAACTTACTTGGAAAAAACGTCAGTATCACATCAAAAAAGTATATCCCAAAAGAAAGTTCAGCAACTTACTGCATCATCTGACGCTGATACAGGGGTGACCTTTTTAATTGATCCTTATCTTGCCGAATTTGCTATTGATCATTTTCCACGCATTCAAAAAATGCTGGATATCCATCACAAAACAGTACCAGAAGTCTGTGCTGAAAGGCCTCAATTATTGACAAAATGGTATCTTGAAAATGGTTTTGAAACTGATAACAACCAGAATCCCTGGAATCCTGAGCTAAGGCAGGGACATGCGTTTAAATATTTGTTGACAAATAAAAAACCACTCATTTCAAATGATGCATTACTTCCTGGAACGACTACCGGAGTATTGCCCACAGGTGTTATTGTTTATCCGGACGCACAAGGCGTTGCATTTTGGGCAGAATTGCTTATTTCAGAACAAAGAATGCTAAATCCTTATAAAGTTTCCGACAATACCCGAAATATTCTTCACAACATTTTTCCTTTTTGGATTCATAGAACGTTTCGGGAATATGTTAGAAAAAATTATGGGCCTTTAAAAGCAATAAGCATCGAAGAACGTTGGGTCCCCTATTTTTGTTGGAAATCGGTTGGATTATCTCATACGATACCTGATTTTCCATCAATGCTAAGCCATGGAACATTACAAATGATCCAACGCATTCAAGACCGCCTACACCAATCGGACATAACTGATGCCAAACGAAATACCTTAAATGCCATGATTTTAACTCTTGAAGGTGTTAATGCATATGCAAAAAATCTTTCAGTTGAGGCCAGAAATCAATCAAATCAGACAAATGATGTGCATCGAAAAAAAGAATTTCTTCGTATGGCAGTGGCCTGTGAACGAGTTCCAGCCAAACCTGCGAAAACCTTATATGAAGCAGTCTGTTCGTATTGGATTCTATGGATAGCCCAGCATATGGAAAATACCAACACCGGACATTCTTTGGGTCGTCTTGATCAATGGTTACAGCCTTTTTTTGAAGCTGACATGGAACGATTATCAACAGAAAAAGAAAAAAGGAACTATGTCAAAGAAACAATTGAATTAATAGCTGATTTTTTTATGAGAATGACAGATCATCTGCCTTTAATTCCAGACATTGGAAACTATTTATTTGGAGGATCATCATCAAATCAGGCCATTACATTGGGTGGTGTAACCCCTGATGGAAATGATGCTGTTAACGATATGACATATATCATTTTAAAAGTTACTGAAATGTTGGGTATTCGTGATCCTAATGTAAATGCCAGAATTCATATTCAAAAAAATAGCGATACTTATATCAAACGCCTTTGTGAAGTTAATTTGACAACCTGCGCAACACCATCCATTCACAATGATACTGCTGTATTTAAAGCGCTCCAGTCACATCATTATCCTCAACATCATATCAATGATTGGTCTGCTACAGGTTGTGTTGAACCAACACTTTCTGGTCGTCATATCGGCCATACAGGTTGTATTTTAATGAATATTGTTGCTGGTCTTGAAATGGCGCTTAATGATGGTTTTCATCCATTGATGGATATGCAGGTAGGACCCAAAACCGGCAAAATTGAAAATGATGATTTTGTTTGTTTTGAAGAATTTTTTGAAGCATATATCACTCAACAACAGTATCTAATTGAACAAAGCATTTTATTGAATAATTATCTGGGAAAGGCTCATCAATATATCCGGCCCACACCTTTTTTAAGCACTATGATTGATGGTGCTATTGAAAAAGCAATGGATATCACATATGGCGGCGCCAGATACAATTCATCCGGAACATCAAACATTGGCCTTGCAGATGTTGTTGATAGCTTGCTTGTTATCAAAAAGCTTGTTTTTGATGACAAAAAAATTGATTTTAAAACATTAAAAAAAGCCATTGATAATAATTTTGAAGGCTATGAAAAGTTAAGAGTTTATATCCAAAAAAATGTGTCCTTTTTTGGTTCAGGCCAGGCTGAAGCATTGGAGATGTGTAATCAGGTGACAGAACGTATTCATAACATCTGGTCATCTCATCAAAATTATCGGGAAGGACCATATACCTGTGGTTTCTGGTCTATGTCGCAACATACAGCATATGGAAATCTTTCAGGCGCTTTACCTTCAGGTCGATTTTCGCGAAAAGCGTTTTCTCCCGGCTTGACTCCCAGTCCAATGGCATCAAAAAATTATTTGAACAATATTTCAGATGTTGCCAGATTAAATCCAAAACATATGGATAACAATATTGCATTTAATGTAAAATTGACGCCATCAGCTTCCCATAGCCGAAAACAGACAGTAGAGCATATGAGTCATTATGTAAAAACCTATTGCAAGTTAGGGGGAATGCAAATGCAATTTAATGTTGTTTCATCTGAAACATTAAAAGATGCTTTTTTGAATCCAGACGATTACAGACATTTACTGGTAAGAATTTCCGGATATAATGCGTATTTTGTTACGCTCAATAGAGAACAGCAGATAGAGTTGATTGAACGAACAGAATTTGGTATTTAAAGATTTTATAAAAAAATTCATATTGTTTTAATGCAGAAATATAGATATAATCTCATGAAATTGTATTTTCTTAAGGAGGAAAAATGGCAAGAATCGATGATTATGTTAATGCAAAAAAATTGGCAGCAGAAAAATTATCAGCAATTGCGTTTAAAACCATTGTCACGAACAGTGGTTTTGACCCTATAGATGATGACAAATTACAGGTTCCATTTTTGAATCGTTCGTACATTATTCAATATCCAACATTTGATTTTCAATCAGATGATGAACATGAAATTCCTATTCAAGAACAGGTATTATTACTTCATTATCTAAGTGGCCGCCCGCTAAATGATTTTAGGAATTGGGTCGCATACAGAGAAATTCCGGGCGCATCCTTTTATTTTGGCGCTTTTGTCAAACGAGCCATTGATCCGCTAAAAAAAGTTTTTGGCAATCAATTGAAAATATTGAAACATGTGTCTCAGAAACTGAACGCACATCCTGCAGAATATGGTGATCTGGGACTTGATTTTCAGCTTTTCCCAAATATAGCCATACGTATTGTGATGTGGAAAGGTGACGACGAGTTTCCTTCTGAAGCCAATATCTTGTTTCCTGATAATATTCATGACATTTTATCTCCAGAAGATATTGCCTGGCTGGCTGGAATGCTTGTTTATAGACTCATTGCTTTGAAATCAAACAATCATTGAAAATAGGTTGAATATTACCCATGAACACATTCTTTTACAAAACACACTCAATTCCTGAAGATTTGAAATCTGTTATTACCTACGATCCTACCGAAGAAGTAAGCCCTAAAGAAGCTGGGATGAGCGTTGAAGGCGTTCAAGCAATATGGGATACTGTTCTGGATATGTATCGAACAGGTATTTTCCCTGGTATTTCTTTATGTTTAAGACGTCGTGGAAAAATTGTTCTTAAACGCGCAATTGGTCATGCCAGAGGGAATGGCCCTGATGATCCCAAAATTTGTGAAAAAGTTCTCTTAACTCCTGAAACCCCCATTTGTCAGTTTTCGGCCAGTAAAGCCATAACAGCTATGCTTGCTCATTTACTGGTAGAAAGAGGCGCCATTAACCTGACTGATCCCATCAGTTATTATATTCCTGGTTTTGGTTTTTATGGAAAAGAGAATACAACCATTTATCATATTCTATCTCATCATGGTGGAATCCCAACTCTTCCGGCAAATGCAGACCCAGAACTATTATTTGAGCCTGAGGGATTTGTTCGAATGCTATGCGATAGAAAACCTGATGCTCCTGGTGGAAGACGAATGGCTTATCATGCCATTACAGGTGGTTTTATTATTGGCGAAATCGTGCAGCGCGTTACTGGGATGAATATCAGGGATTTTCTCAGGGAAACCATTCAACGACCACTTGGTTTTAAATATTTTAATTTTGGTATGAATGAAGAAGATATGCCTAAAGTTGCAATGAATTATAGCACAGGGCTTCCAGTTGTTTTTCCGCTGTCTGTGGTTGTTAAACGAGCTTTAGGTGCACCCTGGAATGATGTTGTTCGGGTATCGAATGATCCAAGATTTTTAAAAACAATTATTCCTGCTGCAAATCTTTATGCAACAGCAGATGAAATGTGTCAATTCTTTCAGCTTTTGCTTAACGATGGGACATTAAATGGCGTACAAATATTTGAACCGCTGACCATTCGACGGGCCATTATGGAATCTGATAGCATGAAATTTGATACAACAATGATGGTTCCCATGCGCTACAGCGCAGGCATGATGTTAGGCGCGTCTCCTGTTGGCATGTATGGACCTTTTACCAATAGGGCGTTTGGTCATTTAGGTTTTATCAATATTTTTTGCTGGGCAGACCCTGAACGTGATTTATCCTGTGCATTGCTTAATACAGGAAAATCATTGGTTGGCCCTCACTTGCTGCCATTATCCCGCTTTCTTTCTCATACCTCATGGTATTGCAGAGAAGGCGCTGGCTCAAGTGAAATGACTGATGTATGGTGTTCATACGTAATGCCATTGTCTAAAATTTTGCAATCGGTTTTTTTGACCTTGTAAGGATGATTTCATATCATCGCATGAACATATCCGAAAAGTTCATGAACTTTTCGGTTTGAATGATCAGAAGAAAAATATCGCTCTTTTAGTTGTCGGCCAGTCATTTCAACACAACTGGAAAACCCACGTTGAGATAAAAAATGGTCTATGGTTTCTTTTTCTATTCCAAAAGTATACGTTTCTTTAGCTGTTCCGACAAATGATGGAAAGGATCGAATTCTTTGTGATTCAGGCAATTGACATCGACCATCCAGAACATTTTGAAACATATAGTCAAAATAAATGGAACTGCCAGGGCCTGAATGATTTATAACAAACGTCAAGGTTTCATCAACCGCATTGGCAGTTAAATAAAATGTCACGCCTTCCCAAATAAAAAATGTTTTTAAGCCTGGATCAAATGTAGTATTTTCTAACTTTTTATCAATAGTTTCCTGGTTAAAATTTACAGGAACAAACGTAATATGTTCCATTTCTTTATCATTGACAATTTTTTTTAATTGTTTTTGTTTAAATGCCTGGCTGGCAGGATGGTCAATTTCAAATACCTTGATATTTTTTGCTGATGATATCCTTAATGCCCGAGCATCAAGACCTGCACCTAAAATAACACATTGTTGAATATGATTTTTAATACAATCAATTAATAAATCGTCAATATATCGCGTTCGCACGACAATGCCATCAGGAAATCCAGGACCTAAAATTTCAATAAACCGCAATAAAGCTTTTATCATCAGTTTATTAGAAAGAACCAGTTTCAAATGATTACTGACCAGATATCTGGCGAATGGATCATAAAAAAGGCGTTCATTTTCCGGTTTTAAGGATTCTATTGCACGCATTGTTGCGATTATTTGGGCGCTATAGCTGTGTTTTTGATCTCTCATTGGAACATGTTCTCCTAAATTTTCCATCGAACATTAAGCTCACAGGCGGCAAAAGCAAAAAAGGAATAACTTTTGAAACGATAACATCCTTTAACCAATAATTTACCAACTGGTAAAAAACGCGATTGCTTTTGGCGTCCTGTGGAGCGCTGTGTTATTCGCTAAAGCCCGGTTTGAGTTTTGTCCGGGAACGTTTTATAAAGCTATTTTTACGATTTAACAATTACCAAAAACGTCACTATGGGCACCATATTTTCAAGCATATAATGACTGACTGAATATCATATAATTAACTCTTTAAACATAGAGCCCTTAGGACAAATTTTAGAAGAGCCTTTTTCTATAAAATTTTTGTTTTTCCGATATATGACATTCTTCAACTTGTCATGTTTACTAACATTTTTTGTTTTGTCGGTATAGGCTAAGATTGTTTTGAAAAAATGTGACTTTAATCCAAATTGAAAAACATCGCGGATGACCATTTTCGATTAAGATATAATGAACTTACAGCGAATAACAAATTCAATCTAAATGCAAACGTCATAATGGACAGTGGAACCTTATTAAATTATAATAATATCATAGATTTGATCCACCGGCAAATCATATATTTTTTTTGGGTCCGGCAGAAGTTCGTAGCATGCTACGTCTCTTAAGGAACTCTCTGAAAAAAACTTCCCCATTATTGATATTGTTCGTTTTGATTAGGAATGCAATGTCTGTGTCGAGCTGACACCTGTTCATTGTATTTCATTCTTGACCAAAGTTCATAAATTATAATATAAATAATTGAGATCCATCCATCAACACGCTCTTTATTATTAATGTAATATTGTCATCATTATAGTGACGCTTTTACTTCTCAGATTGTAATGGTGCGCCCATAAAGCCAGTATTGTTTTTGTTATTGTGGACGCACATTCTGCTGATAATTCAAATGCTTTTTGTAAAGGAACTTAATATGATTGATATGTCAGAGTTTCGTGTTGTTGAAACAGTGTACGAAAGTGATCAAACGATTGTACAACGAGCAGTGAATATTCATAATCAGATGCCAGTTGTGTTAAAATGCGCAAAGCATATCTATAACTGGACCAGGCGCATCTATTTTTTTCATGAATACCACACCGCTGCCAGTTTGCAGTTGGATTGTGTGCATCAACCTTTAGCATTAATAAATACGTCTGAAAATTTAGCAGTTGTTTATAAAGATACCAGGAGCATATCTTTAAACAAAGCTGTTTCAGGACGATTATTTCAAACCGATGAGATCATCCGGTTATTTCATCAATCTGCCGAAGCATTACATCTTATCCATTCTAAAGGGTGGATCCATATGGATTTGTCTTTGGATCATATTCTTTTAAATACTGATACCGGCCAGATATATATCATTGATTGGCAATCTGCTGTTAAAATTAATGAAAAAAGTGTATTATATTCCCCTTATCCGCGCGGAAATTTTGAGACCATGTCTCCGGAAAGAACTGGTTTTACAAATTTTTCTGTTGATAAACGATCTGATCTTTATTCATTGGGCTGTATTTTCTATGAATTATTTACAAATTCTCCTCCATTTCGGGAAAATAATGCTTTCAGGCTGATTCAGGCTCAAGTGAACAGTCAGCCTGTCCCACCACACGAAGGGTATGACCCTTATATTCCAATAACGCAACATGTTCCTGAAACTATTTCGAATATTCTCATGAAATTGCTGTCCAAAAATCCATCTAAGCGATATGATTCTGCATTATCATTAAAAAAAGATATTTTGTCATGTATGAAAGATCATTCATTTTTAAACTCTTTATCAACTAAAACAGAAAGTATTGATTTAAAATCTTCTAAAAGCAAAACGAATGAACAAAATGAACTTTCAAAAGCAATTGAAAACATTTATCTGATTTTTAATAGTTTTTGTAGTCAACAGGACAATCAAACCAATGAGAACAGTCATGATTCAATCAGTCAAAGATCAAATTTTTTATTAATTTCAGGGGATCAGGCAACAGATAAAACAGCTATCTGTAAATCGTTAATTCCTTATGTATGGAAACAGAATGGTTTTTGGATTCAGGAGACCTTTTCGTGCTCACCAGATCAACCATTGGCTGTATTAGGACGAATTTTATCAACCTTTTTATTTCATTTCCGACAGCATTTCCTGCAAGACCTTGAAAATCATCTTAAACGATTGGTCAGCCAGGGATTAACCTGCCCACTGTATTTACATGAGATCATACCGGAAATCTTATCTCTTGAAGGAATTCTTGTTTCTAAAAATCGCTTTTCAAAAATGAACATTGTTTCAGTTGTTCCCTTTTTTTTGTCATTATTTCAATTGATATCCAAAAAATTTCAACCCGTTGTAATATGCCTTCAACAACTACAAAGGGCTGATCAAGAATCTCTGTTGCTTTTGGAAACATTGATTTGTCATTCATCTGTTTCACTATTTGTGGTTGGGACATGTTCTCAGCATATACCCCAAAAAATTCAAAATTTATTAAATAATTGCAAGGAACAACAGGTAAAGGTTCATCAGATTCAACTCAATTCAAGATCCAATGGTCATACTGAATTTCGATTTTCAGATTATATTCAACCCAATGAATTTTCCAAAACAGATCTTCAATTTTATCAAAAGGCATCTTGCTTAGGAAATAATTGGAATATTAACATCCTCAGGCAGTTGACAGAGGATGAGCGGCCTGACATTGAGCATATTCTTCAAAAAGCATTGCAATGTGGCATCATTGTCCCTGCTGTTTGGCCCAAAGGGAATGATTACTGGTATCAAGATGAGCATTCATGGATGTTTTCTGATGAAATTATTCAGCAGTTTTTTTATCAATCAATGTCATCTGAAGAAAAACAAAAATGTCATTCAATTATTTACGAAAAATTATCCTCAAAAGAATTCATACAATTTTCAGATAAAAGTGTTTATACAACTGCCAGACACAGCCAATATGCCAAAGAAAACAACTTTTCCAAAGAAAAAATTTGTCAACTGGCTCGTATCTGTATGGCAGCCGGAGAACGTTCATTGATGGCTGGTGTACCTTTATCAGCATATGAATTCTTTTCATATGGTCTATCTATCTTTGAAACAAATGATTGGAACGATCATCACCTTCAGTTTGATCTTCAATTGAATGCATTAAAGGCAGCTAATTTTATATCGAATGATCTGATTGTAAAAGATGCTGAAACCTCCTTATTAATGCATGCTCAAACAGATCAGGAAAAAATAAAAGCTTATGAATGCCTGGCCAGAATGTATTACCGGCGAGGTGATCATGAAAATGTTCTTAATATGGTCAAAAAAGGATTGGCCAATACCGGTATACATATGGATCGAATTCCTGAGATAATGTATTCATTATATACCTTAAAAACAGCCTTTAAGCATCGACAGTTTAATATCAACACTATTGATGGTCTTATTTCAAACAAAAATATCAAACTTGTGTGCGCCATTCGATTAATAACATTTTTAATACTTTCCGGGAAACAAAATGACATCAAAAAAATTTCAGGAGTTGTCGCTTTAGGTATCCATCGAATGAGTAAAGTTCATTTAACAACAGACACTGCATTTTTGTGGATTATGTTTGCATGTTATTTATCAGATAGAAAAGGCCTGAAATCAATTTCTGAAAAATGGGCACAAATGGGGCATGCCCTCATTAACCGATTAACCGATTTTAGACTTCAATCAGAGACAAGACTGACTTTTTTCTGGTGTATCAGTCATAGGAAGAAAGCTGTTTCTTTGCATCTGGAATACTTAAAAACTGAAATCAACAGATGTTTTCATCAGGGAAACAAAGACCTTGCCATCCGGGCAAGTGCATATTATTTGTTATTATCAATTAATTGCGGAATTAAATTAAAGACTCTTCTGTCCGATTTACATGATATTCAAAAACGTTTGGGCTGTCACATTGATAAAATTGATATGATTTCAATGTGTCGTCAAACACTACTCAATTTATTATCAGGAATAACTCCTCCTCATATTCTATCCGGTCAGGCTTTTGATGAACAAAAAGCCATACAGGTAATGGAAAACCATTCCGATATCAGCAATTTGTTCCTGGTGTATAGTATAAAATTGATGCTCAGTGTGTTATTCAAAAAATATGATAAAGCAGTCATATTAGCAGAAAAGATATCTGATGATGCATTGATGAAAGGTACTCCATTGGTATCTATGAATTACTGTTATGCTTCGCTGGCATATCTTGGTGCTTATCACTCAGCCAGTTCCGATGAACAAAAGAAATGGAAAAAAATAATTCAGCGATATATTCAATCATTAAAACAATTGGCAGATCAATGTCCTGAAAATGCCATACATCGCTATTATCTGGTTCTGGCAGAATATTCAAACCAGTTAGATTTAAAAGCAGACATTGCAGACTACTATGATCAAGCTATTTCAAATGCCCGATCCAATCATTATTATCAAGATCTGGCATTGGCCAATGAACTTGCAGGTGAATTTTATTCAAACAGAAATAAGGATAAATTAGCCAAACCATACATTGAAGATGCCTATCAAGCCTATATCAATTGGGGCGCTGATCGAAAAGCATCAGAATATATTAAACAAGAAAAAATGCTTCAACAGCAAACCCATTCCAATAATTTTATATGGCCCGCTTCGGTCAAAAAAAATGCTTCAAAAACAGCCAGTCCTCAACAATCATCAACTGTTTCTCGTCTTGACCATGATGACATTTGGATATTAACCCAGTCATTTTGTACAGAACTAAATTTAAATAAATTATTGGAAAAAATCATTCAAACTGTGCTTCAACACTCAGGCGCGCATAAAGGATGTGTTATTTTGAAAAAAAACAATGTGTTTTTTGTAGAAGCACATTTAAATATTGAAACTCAAGAAAAATACCTTATGATCAAAGAACCTCTTGAAACAACAACTATTTTATGTGTACCTATAGCCCAACAGGTCATCCAGACATATACACCTGTTTGCTTATGGGATGCTGGTAAACAAGGGGAATTTCAATATGATAATTATGTGAGGGAAAATTCACCAAGATCCCTGTTATGTATACCATTACTTTATGCTGATCAAATATCAGGACTTTTGTATTTGGAAAATAAACGCATTACAAATTTATTTTCAACAGAACGTGTTAAACGAATGCAAATTATTGCTTCTCAGGCGACCATTGCGATCAAAAATGCTCAATTTTTTCATTCTCAGGAAACGATTATGCAGAATCGTTCTACAGATCTAAACCTGACAGTTCATCAGCTTTCCACAGCAATTCAAGATCTTGAAGCACGTTCTAGAGAAATGTTTTTACTCAATCAGTTAAGTGATGCCCTTCATGGATGCCCAACCGAAAAGGCCAGTTATGAAGTTTTAAAATCTTATTTTATAAAATTGTTTCCCGGAGATCAGGGAATTTTATGGCTTAAAAAAAATGATGTTCTTTTTGTTGCAGTTGCATGGGGTGATATCAATCCTGGTATAACAAAACAGGATTTGTTTTCTTGCAAATGTTTTAAATCTAAAACCATGTTTTTTATCGAAGATGTAGCATCAACGCCCAGGTGTCCATCATGTGGTGATGAAACTGATCAAATTTATCTGTGCATTCCTTTGAAAGATCAAACTGGAAATATTGGTGTATTACATTTTCAATTTGGTATAAGTCGTCCTCTTGTCTTTGATGATACCTTTACCCGACTACTGGAATCAAGAAGACTGTTGGTTTGTAGAATGATCGAACATTATGCATTATCGCTCGCCAATTTGCGCTTGCGCGAAGCCTTGAAATATGAATCAATGCATGACCCTTTGACCGGTTTATTTAACCGAAGACATATGCAAAAAATGTTAAATAGCGAATATGATAAAGCCGTTCAAAATCATCAATATTTGGGCGTAATCATGGTGGATATCGATCATTTTAAATCTTTTAATGATACCTATGGCCATGATATTGGAGATTTAGTATTAATTCATCTTGGAAAGTATTTACAAAAAAATGCAAGTGATCGTCTGATACCTTGCCGATATGGTGGCGAAGAATTTTTAGTGATGTCATCACAATGTACTGTTGAAGATCTGTATAAAACAGCTGAAAGTATCCGACAGGGAATTATGAATGATATTAAAGTGCCTTATAAAGATCACTATTTGGATGTCACTGCATCTTTGGGGGGAGCAGTTTTTCCTGAACATGGACAATCTATGACAGATGTTTTAAAAGCTGCAGATGATGCTTTATATAAAGCAAAAGAAAATGGTAGAAACCAGGTGGCATTAGCCGGATCAGAATCATTATAAATGTAAAATTATCATATTGATGTGTATTTTTCTTGAAATTTCTTTAGTGCTTTGATAGTTTTTTTATTAAGGTATGCCTGGAAAATAAGTTCCCCCATTTGCGTTAGTAGTCCGATCTGTCCGACTTCTCGGATTGTAGTAGTTATCTTTCGAGCAAACCTAAAAATTTAAATCCATTCATTTTATAATTTTTAACAAAATGGCGGTCTAAATGGACAAAGCCTTACCATCTAATCAATATACGCTGGCCATTGATCTTGGAACATCCGGACCCAAAATCGCATTGGTCTCCATGAAAGGGGTAATTGTTGCCAGTGTTGTTGAATCAACCGATTTATTCCTCAAACCTGGAGGAGGGGCTGAGCAAGATCCTGTTAATTGGTGGTCAGCCATAAAAAAAGGTGTTCATAAAATCATTGCAAATCAATCTGTTATCAAAGAACAAATTGTTGCCATATGTTGTGCCACACAATGGTCAGGTACTGTTCCAATTGATAAGCAAGGAAATCATCTAATGAATGCTATTATCTGGATGGATTCACGAGGAGCGTCTTATGTTCGACAATTAACCAGTGGTTGGCCAGAATTTAAAGGCTATGGACTTTGGAAAGCACTAAATTGGATTTATTTGACCGGAGGAATTCCAACACAATCAGGCAAAGATTCTATTGCCCATATTTTGTATATAAAACATCATCATCCAGATATTTACGAAAAAACGTATAAATTTTTGGAACCAAAAGATTATATAAACTATTTACTTACCGGCAGAGTGGCATCATCGTTTGATGCCATAACTTTGCATTGGTTGACAGATAATCGGAATATTCACAATATCACATATTCAAACCGCTTATTTACATGGTCTGGACTTGATAAAGAAAAATTTCCTGAATTAAAACAATCCATTGATATTTTGGGTCCCATTTTGCCTGACATTGCAGATGAACTCGGATTATCCTATAAAACACAAGTTGTGATGGGCTCTCCGGATATTCAGGCAGCAGCCATTGGTTCAGGGGCTGTGGAAAATTTCAAATCGCATTTATATATTGGCACATCTTCCTGGTTGACCTGTCATGTGCCTTACAAAAAAACCGATGTTTTTCATAACATGGCATCGTTGCCTTCATCCATTCCAGGAAAATATTTTGTTGCCGCTGAGCAGGAAACAGCCGGCGCATGTATCAATTTCTTAAAAGATCAGATTTTATTTCCTGAAGATGACTTGAATGATCAAGGCAAAGCACCTGATAATTTTTATGACAAATTGACACAAACAGCAAAATCGATAGATCCTTTAGATCAGCATGTAATTTTTACACCCTGGTTATATGGAGAACGAACCCCTTTTGATGACCATCAGCTTCGCGCAGGTTTTTACAATGTATCGCTTCATACAAAAAGATCTCATTTAATCCGTGCTGTTTTAGAAGGGGTTGCATTCAATGCTCGCTCCTTACTGAAAGGCCTGGAATCTTTTACTGGGAAAAAAATAGATAATATTCATATGATTGGCGGTGGCGCAAAATCAAATCTCTGGTGTCAAATTCATGCAACGATTTTAAATCGAACCATTAAACAGATAAAAGATCCGGTTCAAGCCAATGCAAGAGGCGCTGGTTTTTTGGGGGCTGTTGCTCTAAAAGAGTTGGCCTGGAGAGATATTCCTGAATGCATTCAAATACAGGCGACTTTTTTACCTGAATTAAGGTGTCGAGATCATTATGATAAACTATTTAAAGAGTTTATCAATATATATAAGAATAATCGGAAAATGTATCACCGGCTGAATCCTTCTGAACAACAATGATTGTGTCTTTCCGGTAAGCATGCTTGACTTGTGGCTTAATCACAATCCCGCTTGCTAACACTTGTGGCTCGTATACCAAGCAAGTTATCGAATCAGAGTCGCGCGCGTTAGCAAGCGAGTGATGAATATAAAAACATTTTATAGGAGAAAACATGGATATTATATCACTGATAACTGAACGTTTACAAAACATAAACCCATCGGTTTTGCAATTTCTTGAAAAACATCTAACATTTGTGGATAAATACATTCGCAATGTTCCTTTTGTTGAAAAGTACCTTGAACAGGAATATGAAGGAATCATGGACGAACTTGAATCCATGTTAAAACCATACAAAGATAGCAGTATGTCATTTTCTTCACTGCCTGTGATGGGAAAATCTTATGATGATATTATTGATGAAATGGAGACAATGGCTGATAAAGAATCCCAAAAATGGTCTGATGGCCATGTTTCTGGAGCTGTTTATCATGGTGATACAGATCATATTGATTTTTTAAACAAAGTTTATGCAATTCAATCCCAAAGTAACCCTCTTCACTCAGATATCTGGCCGAGTGCCAATAAATTTGAAGCTGAAATTGTATCTATGACTGCCAATATGCTTGGAGCTGGTTCAATTGAATCTATGTCAGATAATCAAATATGTGGGACTGTAACATCTGGAGGAACTGAAAGCATATTGTTGGCGATGAAAACCTATCGTGACCGTGCTCGTAAAGAAAAAGGTATTACTCAGCCTGAAATGATTATACCGGTGACTGCACATGCTGCTTTTGACAAAGCGGCTCAATATTTTAATATCAAAAAAGTAACCATACCTGTTGGAAAGGATTATGCTGCTGATGTGGCAAAAGTAAAAAAAGCGGTCAACAAAAATACCATCGTAATTGTAGGCTCAGCACCTTCATTTCCTCATGGAATCATTGATCCAATAGAAGAATTATCCGAAATTGCAAGGAAAAGAAAAATTGGTTTTCATACAGATGCCTGTTTGGGTGGTTTTGTCTTACCCTGGGCAGAAAAATTGGGATACCCTGTTCCTCATTTTGATTTCAGATTACCAGGTGTCACCTCAATGTCTGCTGATACTCATAAATATGGTTATGCAGCAAAGGGGACTTCAGTTGTATTATATCGTGGACAATCACTAAGGCATTTTCAGTATTATACCATTACAGATTGGCCACGATATAATACAACTGAAG
>Ga0272440_1002138_pt1 | contig 15608 bp, 2 predicted proteins | sample SSMMMBAug17_FD_192440 | JGI IMG/M metagenome (GOLD analysis project Ga0272440, IMG submission 192440) | Marine sediment archaeal communities from Little Sippewissett salt marsh, Falmouth, MA, United States - SSM-MMB-Aug17 | ecosystem: Environmental > Aquatic > Marine > Wetlands > Sediment ... | reverse complement strand
ATCCAAAAAGCCCTGTGGACAACAAATTCCTTTAACGAATTTGTAAAAATATATCGCGCATAACTAGTGGATCCCAAAAAATGGAGAGACACCATGAACGCATTACCCAAAATTAGCATATACATAATTATAAGCCTGATACTCGGGCTTATGATTGATTCACCACCCATTACTGCCGAAAAATTCAATCAGGATTTCGGTTTTTTTTCCAGCGGTAGCGGGTCCGGTGAAAATTCATCCAGCACAATGTCTGTTGTTACCGGTCTTGCGGTGTCTTCCGAGGATGGTGGAAGTGACCTGTATAAACAATTTAATACCACCAGCTATTCCTTTGTCAACACTGTCAATCGAGCGCCTGTTGTTATACAACAATCTGGTTTTCATCTATCTGATTTAATTGAAGATCCTGTGGATAATAAAGGTAACAGTATTGACGATATTATTGAAAGTAATGTCAAACATGCAATCATTGATATCAACCTTGATGCCCAACGTGGGATTGCCATTATTGACATTGTTCATTTGAATGGACAATGGGAATATACAATTGATGGCCAGAACTGGGCGCTTATAGACAATGTATCTGAATATAATGCGCTGCTATTGGCAGCAGGCAATATCTCGACCCGTGTTCGTTTTGTGCCAGAACCTGATCATAGCGGTATTGATAATGGTACATTGACTTTCAGAGCCTGGGATCAAAGCAAAAAATTGGAAAATGGATCATTTGCCGACACACGAACAAATGGCGATACTTATGCTTTTAGCGAAAGCTCAGGATTTGTATCCATTCGTGTAATCAATGTAAACGACCCGCCAACAGCATCTGCTGGCAGCAGCTATACTGCCAATGAAGGCGATATTGCCAAACTGGATGCCTCTCGTTCAAATGATTTGGACGATGGCATTGCCCAATACTTATGGAAACAAACCGCAGGCATTACTGTCGAGCTTTCTGATCAAATGGCTGTTTCTCCACAATTCACTGTGCCTGAGGTTGATGCCAATGGGGCATTTCTCTCATTCAAACTTGAAGTCAGTGATTATGAAGGTCTCACTGCTGTTGATACAGTATCAATTTATATTACCAATGTCCTGAAAGAATTTCATATTACCGCACAGGCGCAGCAAGGGGGCACAATTTCGCCTGATGGCGACACTATTGTTTTGGAAGGCAACAATCAGGTCTATGCTATTGTGCCTGTTAACGCCTATCAAATTGCTGATATTCTGGTTGATGGCATTTCCAAGGGGCCCAAGGATCGCTTTACTTTTTGGGATGTCAACGCAAATCATACCATTGAAGCCCAGTTTAAGGAAAAACCCTATATTGATGCCTCTGCCAATGAAAATGGCCTGATTGAACCCTCAGGAAGAATTTATGTCAATGAAGGTGATTTTCAGTTGTTTACAATTACTGCCAATGAAGGCTACAAGATTGAAGATGTTATTGTCAATGGTGAATCCAAGGGCGCCAAATCATCATATTATTTTAATAATCTTACTGGTACCAATACCATTATTGCCAGTTTCAAACCTGCACGATTTTCTATCACTGTCGCCCAATCGGAAAATGGCGAAATACAACCATCAAACCTGGTCTGGGTCACCGAGGGAAAGGATCAAACCTTTTCCATTGTGCCATCAGATGGCTATGAAGTGGCATCAGTAAAAATTGATGGCCAATCTATTGGTATTATCAGTTCCTACACATTTTATAAAGTGACTGATAATCATACCATGTCTGCTGCTTTTAGAAAAAAACCAGTCATTACCGCAACAGTTACAGGAAATGGCAGCATTGAACCACAAGGTAATGTGACAGTAAGCTTTGACAGCAGTCAGGCTTTTGCAATGGCAGCATCAAATGGATACCTGATCAAAGATATTTTAATTGATGGTATCTCTGTTGGTCCAAAATCATCATACATTTTTTCTAAAATTCAAACCGATCATCAAATCAATGCCATATTTGCACAACCTACAATTATTGCTACAGCCGGTGATAATGGTCAGATAGTACCTTCAGGTGAACTATCTGTACCCTCTAATACAGATCAAACGTTCACCATTACCCCGATCAAAGACTACGAAATTGACGATGTTCTCATTGATGGCATATCCATCGGCGCTATTGCACAGCCAACACTGTGGGATATTGTTAAAAATCACACCATTCATGCCATTTTCAAACCACTGCCCAGATATCAAATTACAGCCACAGCCAATACAGGCGGCAAAATTCAATCTGAACAGGGGGGCTCGCCTTTGGAAATTGTCAGCGGCGGTTTTGCAAAATTCAAGATTATACCTGATAATGGCTTTGAAATTGATGATGTTCTGGTTAATGGGAAATCTCAGGGGATAATCACACAATATGTGTTTAATAATATTCAGGACAATCAAACAATTCAGGCCATTTTTAAAGAAATTATTACCTATACAATTACTGCCACTGCCACTGAAGGCGGTCAGATCAGTCCATCAGGTACAATTGTGATTCAGGAAGGCGCATATCAGTTATTCAATATTTTTACAAAAGACCATTATCGTCTGATCGATGTTCAGGTTGATCAAAAATCTTTTGGAAGTATAAACAGCTATGCCTTTACAGGAGATAAGGATCACACAATCCATGTCATTTTTGAAGAAATTATCATTCGTTCAATTCAAGGCAGGGTCACTGGTGAAGATATTCAGCTTACTGACAATCCAGGCCTTGCCGGTTATTGGATTGAAGTCCGACAAGATGGTGTTTTTCTTGCCAATGCCACCACAGATACTGATGGGTATTATACAATCACAGGATTATCTCCTGCATCCAATCTGGTTGTTTCTGTATGGCCGCCGATAGATAACAATGATTACAGACGTTTATTCTACAATCAAAAATCTGACAGTGTAAATGCCAATCCTGTGTCAGTGACTGCCAGCAATTTAAATCAGATTGATTTTGTACTTCCCAGAAACTACAAGGATGGTATTCAAGGGCGTGTCCACGATGGCAACACACCTGCTAAAGGAATTGCCAAAGTTGTAGTGGACGCTTTTTCACAAAATGCGACTTTTGGTAAAAGCACAACAACTGATGAACAGGGCTATTATACAATCATTGGTCTGAAACCGGAAAATGATTATCGCGTTTCTGTTTTTTCAAGCACATATAATATGGAGTTCTTTTTTGGTTTACCTGATGACCAGAAACCAGGTACACCTCCAACTTTCAGTGTGTTTTCTTTCAATGAATCTACACCCATTACGCCATCAATTCCACTACTTCAGAATATTGATATTATTTATAATCCCAATCAAGGAGATAGCATTGGCGGGCACGTTTTAATTTCAGATCACTCCCCTGCTTCAGGAATAAAAGTCAATGCCTGGTCTGTGGGGCTTAAAAAAGGAAATATGAGCATAACCGATGATTTTGGACAATATACAATTACTGGTCTTGATCGGGTGTTGAATCAAGATATTGATACAAAAGGATATATTGTTGAAATTCAGCCAGAAAACTACCCCTATCAGGCGTATAATGGTGTAACTGTCACTGCTGCCGCAACCAAAGTTGCCACTGGTCGCAACGATATTGATTTCAATCTACGTGAAGGTATAACACTTAGTGGTCGGGTTGAAAATTCCGAAGGCCAGATGCTTCCCAATGTCACCATATCTGCATGGTCAGTGAGTGAGCCGGAATTAAAACGCGCTCAAACTCTCACCGATGAAACCGGTGCGTATAGCCTGCCAAATCTACCCATTGCAGATGACTACATTCTGGCTGCCTTTCCCAAAAACTATCGCATTCAGTATTACGAGGGCAAAGATTCCGACACTGAGGCAAAACAATTGGATTTGCGATATAATGACCTATCAGATTTAAATTTTTATGTGGATAAGGGATACATTATTTCAGGCAATATTTATATTGATGGTGACTTAGCATCAAAAGGTATTCCGGTTCATATCTGGTCAGAGAGTACCAATACAGGCGGAACAGTGCTGACCGATCTGGTAGGGCACTTTGAAATAATTGGTTTATCTGAATCAGCCAACGACTACATTATTTCTGTTCGTGCTGAGGAATACCCCCCTGCTTATTATCGGGATAATGGTGATAGTGAGGCCATGAATGATACAGTCTACTCATGGACTGCAGCAGAAGGCATCCGTGCAGATCTTTGGTATGAATCGTCAGCTCGAAATCTCAATTTGACCAAAGGCTACACCCTTTCTGGAAGAATTACATATAAAGATAAAGTTGTGCCTGATATTCGTATTGATGCATGGAACTCGGAAATTGGTTCATGGGGGCAAGCAGTCAGTACTGATGATACCACCCAAAATTATATCATTACCGGTCTTGCACCTGGAAAATATAAACTCAGCCTTTTTTCTGATGTTTATGCTGACACCCAAATATCAATGACATTAACCGCACAAGATAAAGTTTTGGATATTCCCATTCAAAAACCTGAGAGATCTATCAGCGGTCTTGTTGTGGGGGTTGAAATTGGTACATCTGTACGTATTAATGCCTGGTCATCTTCAGAAAACACAGGCAAAGTCATTGTTCTTTCAGGTAATGGAAATATTCTATCATATATTATTTCCGGCTTGAAAGCAGCTTCAGATTATCGTGTTGAAGCGCTTTCATATGATTACTATTATCAGGTTTTCAAACAAAAAGATAATCTCGAATTTGCCACTCTTGTTGATTTATCAGATCAAAATCAGGCGCAAGTGGATTTCAGTTTGGAAAAATTGCCGCAAACCGCCACAATCTTTGGTAAGGTGACTTTTCCTGACGATGCTGTTTCAGGAGACAGAGTATGGATTCAGTTTCAATCCAAAGCCCTGGATGTATCGAAAGATGTTCAGGTGATATTTGAAAATGCCAATATTGTTAACTATAGCATTTCCGGATTCCTTTTTAGTAATGATTACATTGCTGCAGCGCGATCAGATACCTTTTTGAATCAATATTATGACAATGTTGATGATTCTGACAATGCAACGTCTTTAGATATTTCAGCAGATAAGACAGATATCAATTTTGAGCTACACAGGGGAAGTGCCATTTCCGGAAGGATTATTGATGAAACCCTGTCACCATTAATCAATGCGAATGTTGAAGTCTGGTCTAATAAAACCCAGACAGGTGCATATGCAATTACAGATAAAAATGGCAAGTACAACATTGCAGGACTTAAACAAAGTAATGATTATCTTGTATGGGTACAGGATGCTGTTCGCGGCACATTTTATTATGCTGGCAAAAAATCAGTTCGCGACCCGGATAAAGCCAAAACAGTCAACACCATTCCAAAAGATCAGTCAGACATAGATATTTTTGTAACCCAAACCTATTCCATTCAAGGACGAATCACCAGTACTGATGGTCAGATACTGGAAGGTGTCTGGGTAGATGTAAAATCTGTATCCAGTAATAAAGGCGGTGGTGGATATTCCAAAGAGAATGGCACGTACCTGATTAATGGCCTGACAGTTGGAAACGACTACAAAATTACTGTTACACCCCAACGACCTTTTATTGGCCAGGTCAAGGAAAATATTGCAGCCGGTGATACGCAGGTAAATTTTATTCTTCAAGCGCTAACAGGGGTGCAGCTTTCTGGTGTGATTTATTCGAGCAGTGGCAAACCGCTTGAGGGTGCTAAAATTGAAATTCAATCTGCGACTGATAAAGACAAATATGCCCTGGTTCAAACAGACAAACTCGGCGCCTATAAGATTGAAAACTTGCCCAAAAGTGATGATTATCTCTTGAATGTCTGGCCCCTTGAAAACTCCAGTGATGCTTTCTATAGTGCGCAGAATTTGATACTGAATGAAGATACAGTTAAAAACATTACATTAAAACCTGCATTGAAAATTTCAGGTATTGTAACCAACAAGGCGGGAACGTCCTTAAAAAATATTCAGGTTTCTGTTTTCTCGCAAACAGCCAATTTCTGGAAAGAAATAAAAACAGATAAAAATGGCGCCTATACATTCAATAATGTCTCTGAAGCCATTGATTATGTCGTTACAGCCAGCTCTGATGATTATATCAAGCAGGAAAAAAAGAATATCAGCCCGGGAACTGTAAATTTTATTCTCGAACAAAGTGGTTATATTTCAGGCTATGTCAGAGAGAAATCCTCTGGAACCGGCCTTGCCAATGTATCTGTAGAAATTTTTTCCGAATCGATGAAAGGATCTGAAGGCTTTGGCGGTGTGGCTTCAACCGATGATTCCGGTTTTTTCAGAGTGCTTGAACTTAAACCTGTTGATCAACAAGGCAACCCTGTAAATGATTATGTCGTTACTGTTCATGCCAATGATTATCCAGAGCAATCAAAAGGTGGAAAATCTGTTGAAGACTATATTGAGTTTTTCCTGGCCAAAAGCGTTGCCAATGTTTTAAGCGGCACTGTTCAAAAATCTGCTGATGATATTGTTGTCGTCGATTTGTTTGAAACAGAAAGTGGATTTCTTAGAAACCTTCAGGCCGATAATGCCGGTCGTTTTACAATTACTGCTTTATCCCCGGACAAATTATATCAACTTCGTTTTATGTCTAAAAATCTGGTGGCGGAACAATGGGCTGATGCTGATGGCAAGGGCGTTACCAACAGTACCAATGCAGCGAGTTTTAAACCAGGCGATTATGTTGATTTTTCCTTTACCTCTGTGACTGACCGAAAACGTAGCGCTTACAGCTATTTATGGCTGGGGATGTCATCAGATCCAATGTCAGTCAGACAGTTACGTTCAACAACGCATCCATATGTACAGGTTACACGCCTGAGAACAACAGTGGAAAACAGCGGTCAAATATCAAACAAGCCCAATGTGACCATACAATGGAAACCACCTGACACAAATGAGGTGATTAATGGGTATTACAGTTCTTTTTCAACAGATGCCACAACCTTTACAAAATTCGATACAGTGCAAAAACCGCCCATTCGTACACGAAAAATTACCAGCCGCGATCTGGAAGGCGACGATGTCAATTATTATTTTAATGTGGCATCAGTGGACAAAGAAGGCAGGATTGGTGATACACAATCTATTGCATTTAGAATTGATACAGTACCGCCTACAAATGTGAGTGTTGTTCCACCCCTTGAAACCAGTAACCGAAGTGTTGAGCTTGTTTTGGGCGCAACAGGGGCCTCAGAAATGTATATCAGTAATGTGAGCTATTCTGAAGGCGGCACCTGGGAAATCCGCTCGACAAAAAAAACATGGCAATTGCCAGAAGGATCAGGCACAAAAAAGATTTTTGCACGATATCGAGACAGAGCCAACAATACTGCCGATGCCTCAGCTATTACTGTTTTTGAAGAACCGGTTGTGGTTTTTACAATTGATGCAAGTTATGGCCAAAATGGCCGGCTGGAACCTGATGGCAAAATTGATGTTGAAGATGGAAATTCGCAGACATTTTCAATTATTCCTGATAATGGCTATCGTGTGGATCGTGTTCTTATTGATGGAAAAGCGATCAATCTGAAAGAGTTGACCTATACATTCGAAAATGTCAACGCCAGTCATTCCATCTCGGTTCAATTCAAGCGGATCACCCATCGCATTTCTGTTACTGCAGGCGACAATGGACAGGTGACACCAGAGTCTGAAATAATTGATGTGCCATTGAATGAAAACCAGAAGATTACAGTTATTCCGGACACGGGCTATGCTATCGATCAGGTGCTTGTCGATGGCAAAATTGTCGTGATTTCAGACAATACATATACATTTGAATCTGTTACTGTGGATCATACATTTATTGTCACATTTGAAAAGGTTGTCACCATACAGGCCACTTCAGGAGATTCTGGAAAGCTGGAACCGACAGGTACGATTACAGTGTCCGAGGGTGGATTTAAAAGCATCCAGATCATCCCTGATCCCGGATACGAGATCGATATTGTTACTGTAAACAACAAACCGGTTTCAGTAAATGGGAGTGTGTACACCTTTCTGGATGTAAAAACCGATCAATCTATTCACGCAACATTTCGCCTGACACAGTTTACCATTACTGCCATTGCAAGCGCCAATGGAAAAATTGCGCCCAATGGTACGATCATGGTTATTGGCGGTGAGGGACAACAGTTTACGTTTACGCCTGATGCGGGCTATGAAATAAATCAGGTACTGGTTGATGATAAAGCTGTTGACAATCCAGATTTACAATACATGTTCGATGCTGTAAATCAGGATCATATCATTACAGTATCGTTTTCACGTATCAATACCGCACCGGTTGCCAGACAAACCAGTGTGTATACTGATGAAGATGTCAAAACCACCGGTTATATGGAAGCCACAGACATTGATGGCGACAGTCTCACCTATCAGGTTACTGTTCCAGGTAAATTAGGTCGGGTTCATGTTGTCAATGAAACCACCGGTGAATTTGTCTATACCCCCAATCCCGATAAATCAGGTATTGATACAATAACTTTTATTGCCAGTGATGGCAAAAGTTCATCCAATTCAGGAACTGTGATGGTACATATCAATGCAGTGAATGATATCCCAACAGCCTTTAATCAGAGTATAGAAACAGCAATTTCCACACCGGTCAGTATTACCTTATTTGCCATTGATATGGATGGTGATCCCCTGCAATTCAATATTGTCAAGATTCCTGAAAAAGGAAAACTGACTGGTAATGCGCCATATTTATTATATGAGCCCCTTTCTGAAAGCCGGGCAATTGATGCGTTTTATTTTACTGCATCAGATAGCAAATCCAGTTCTTACACCGCAACAGTATCCATTACAATTGGTGGACCGGACGCAGATTTCAGTTGTGATGAAGATACACCCTTTACTTATACAATCCAGCAACTTCAAGCAGATGAAACCTGTATCATTGTAAACCAACCGGAACATGCCGCAATAACTGTGATTGGAAGAACTGTCATTTATACACCAGAATTGAATTACAATGGTTACGATCAATTTGTTTATACATCAGACAATATGCCTGGTAATGAAACAATCAAGGCATATGTGCGCCCAATCAATGATGCACCTGTCATTGATATGCCCCTGTCCCTTACCATGCTTGAAGATGATACCTTATCCATCTCAGTGACAATTACAGATGTTGAAAACAATACGTTGAATATTTCGATTGATCCACCACCCAATGGTGAAATTATTGGTGAAATTCCAGACATACAGTATAAACCCATGAAAGGCTTTACAGGATCAGATTTCTTTACGATTCATGCAATGGATGGTTTTGAAAGCACCGAAAAATCGCTTCACATCACAGTAATACCCAAAAATGTAGCGCCAGTTGCCTTTGCAGAAACATTTCAGACCCTTGAAGACCAAAGCCTGTCAGCAAATCTCAATGCCACAGATGCCAACAACGACAGCCTTTACTTCCTGCTGACTGAAAATCCTGCAAAAGGTAAGGCTACAATTGTAGATCCAAATACCGGCGCATTTACCTACACACCCAACCCAAATGTCAATGGGACTGATACATTCATGTTCAAAGCATATGATGGGGTGCTGGATTCAAATATTGTAACCATTACTATCGAAATTGAGGCAGTCAACGATCCTCCAATTGCAACACCAGGCCAGATAAGCCTGTTTGAAGATAAATATTTTTCAGGAAAGCTTGTTGCCTATGATCCTGATGGTAACAATCTTAAATTTCAAATTTCCAAACAGAGCACGTTGGGAGATGTTAATATAACCAATCCTTCAACAGGTGAGTTTGTTTATGATGCCTTTGATAATAAATATGGCGATGATTATTTTGAATTTATGGTCATAGACAGTGCCGCATATACAGCAACAGCAGGCATTGATATTTATATCACCCCTGTCAACGATGCCCCAATGGTTTCGGGTGATGAAGTTTTCACTGATGAGAACACGCCGGTCAGTCTCACGCTGACTGCGAATGATATTGATACTGACGTGAACCAAATGACATATCAAATATCTGAAAATCCGAAACATGGACATTTGTCATTGACTGGCAATCGCCTTACCTATACGCCTGAAACCGATTACTGGGGCGATGATGTCATTAAATTTCTGGCATCTGATGGCGAATTGACTTCCAACGAAGCACAAATTAAATTCTATATTGGTGTTGGTGATACGCATAAAGCAGATATCTATACATTAGAAGATCAGCCGGTTGATTATACCTTTTCAAATGAGATTTCCAACATGTCATCATTTGAAATAACAACACAACCTCAATATGGGCAATTGACTGTCAATCTACCGATACTCACCTATACGCCAAATGTAAATTTCAATGGGAATGATTTTTTCGAATATGCCATTAATGGCGGAACGACAGTTCAACTCAAAATCTATGTCAGACCAGTAAATGATCCACCAGTGGTCACCAATGTCAACCGGACAATTGAATTACAGGAAGATACCTCCTTGCCTATCACATTGATCGCCACCGATGTGGATAGTGAAAACCTGGAATATTTCATTTCAGAATCGCCAACACGAGGTGAGTTAATCTCAACAGAATCATCCAACAGCTATGTTTATTCTCCCTATGCCAATTTCAATGGAAATGATCAGGTATACTATACAGTGAATGATGGCATGCACAATGCTTTTGGAAGAATTATTCTGAATGTTCTTCCTGTCAATGACCCGCCTGTTGCAAACAAAATGACAGTTTATACTGTAGAAGAAAAGTCTAAATTAATTGAGTTGAGTGGCACAGACATTGAGTCGGATGCTGTTGTGCTGACAACTGAAATTGTAACATATCCAGAACATGGAGAATTTAGCAGTGCATATATGTATACCCCGCACTATGATTATTTTGGCAAGGATTATCTGACATTCAGGGTGCATGATGGTCAGGCCTGGTCGGAACCTGCAGAAGTTATTATTGTCGTTGAAAATATCAACGATCCACCTGTTGTGGTCAGCAGTAAAATCGAGGTGGACATGAATGGCGTTGCTTATGGTCAGTTGCAGTTTAAAGATCCTGACAATGATATTCTGGTATGCACCATTTCAAGCCAGGGCGCAAAAGGAATGGCTGTCTTGTCAAATCCGGTGTCTGGCGATTTCATTTATTTTGCGGATATTGATAAAACAGGTGTCGATCAGTTTGAATTTTTGGTAGATGACAGCAAAGTTAAAGTAGGAGGGGAAGTACAGGTTACAATCAAAGCGCCCACTATTGAATATGGCGCATTGAATATCACGCTGGGCGGTAACTATTCCAATGGCAATCCATATGAATACGCCTTATTAATGTCAGAAACCGGAACGACCTATCGTAAAGGTGTCAACAATATTGCCTCACTCAACCTTGCTGCGCAAAAAGGCAAATATCGACTCCTCATTATTGCAAAAAATTATCAACCCTATGAGTTTAGTCACAATGATTCGAAATTTATTGAAATTGCCGATGACCCGGTCAACATTCAAGCAACGCTCATTTATGATTCCTCATTTGATCCATTCAAGCCTACAGTTGAAGTGACACATACCTATCTGATAAATGGATTTGACCTGCATGTTATCCGACAAAATTTTACCAATTTTAAAATGAAAATTGTTTTGCCTGATGGCAGTGAAGAATCGGTTGACCAAAGCATTTATACCCGAAGTGCTAGCAGAGATGGCACCATAGATTCGCCTTACACGTATCACTGGACCACAGAAAAACCATACACCAAGAGAGATCATGATCTGCCAGGAGATGGAGATTTAACATATCAGGTGACATTCAGATTCTACGATACCGATACACCTGACACGCCAGTGGATACCTGCACTGTATTTTTTATTGAATATGGTTCATCAGCAAGTAAGTTGACCAATAAACCGGATGATGAAAAACAATTTGAAGCGCATTATGGTGAAATTCAATATATTGCCAGTGGTGAAAGTGTTTTTTATCCCCTGCTGGGAACCACCATCCATATTCTGATGAAAAACACTGATGGCCAGGACATTCCGGCTGAAATCAATATTCCGGCCATCCCGCTGGATTATTTATTTGTTGATGAGAAAAACAGTCTTCAGTACGATGAAAGAAGTGATACATATCAAATAGATCCCAATAATTCACGAAATGTAAAATCCAATGAACAGCTTCGCGTTAAAATCACCAATTATACATTTGGACAGGATTCATTGGGTACAGGCGCTCGTGTTGAATTCTATCTCAATGGAACACAAGCGCCTGTTCATTATAACCCTTATCTGGATGAATCTGGTAAACGTTTGAGTGATATTAATGAAGAGATACCGCCCTCAGTGTCCCTGCCCATATTGATTAATTCGGACTCAGGCGCGTATACCCCATTTATGGCAAAGATTCAGAATCATCAAGTGCCTGTCAAAGTGAACGAGAAAGGGGATGGTACTTCTGGATTTCATACTGAATATCTGCCATATTTGCCATCAGATATATTTATCATCTTGCAAGCCCCGCATTTAAGTGCAATGGGCCTGGATATTGACAAAGAAGCTGTGGCGCCACCAAAACAGCTTGACCCATATGCAGTTGATGCACCGGCTGGGAGTTGTTTTATTTCGGTTGTTGATGGCTCTTTTGGGATGCTTTGGGTTATTGTATTGATTGGGATTTCAACTATGTATCCAATATTCAAAAAAATTGATGCCAAACCTTGAATTGTGAATTAGATTGATTATCCCTCTTTACCCAATCAAATTTATTTCAATAAAATTTGATCAGGTAAGAACGTAAATTCGCCATGCTAAAGGAGAGTAAAATTGAAAGTAAAATTTGAAAAAGTAATGATGATTGCTTTTATGATCATTTTATTTATTTATCCCATATCATATGCATCAATACCCGGTGATATTGATGGTAATGGTATCATAAATATGAAAGACTGTTTGCAACTGCTGAAAAAAATAGCAGCAAACGAAAGCCCTATAAATTTAATTCAAGCACGTCCTTTAGTCAAAGGAACGTATTCTCAAATAAAAAACAATGAAAAAACGACCTATATATTTAATGAGGATGGCACCTGTGTGAGATTTGGACCGGATTCTTTTGGTGGAACCCTGAAAACCGAAGGAACCTGGCATTATGATAATGAAAGCCTTCATATCAATACAAGTGGAGTTTTTGTGTATTATGCACTCCGCCTTGAGATCCATATTGATGAATATTACAAAGCAGCATTTACAAATCCGGATGGCTCAAAATTAATTATGGCGCCTCCAGGAAAACGCATGGAAGAATTGCCTGATATTATAGGTCGATACATGGGGGATGGAAAGGTTTTAGTTACACTCCCGGAAATGCCAAGTGCAAACCAGACCATAACTATTGATAGTATTATTGATGTTGAATCTGATGGTTCATGGAAATCTGTTATTCGCATTGATAACAATGGTGAAATAGAGGATGAAAAATTTCAGGGAATTAGTGAGACTGAAAAGCCAACTATATATTTCTTTGGCTCCCATTTTTATCCAGATATTTTTTCCTCAGAAACCGCTTATTTTGAAAGAGAATAGCATGTTTGTAAATTATTTGGAAAAACATACGCAATTTATCAAATGGTATTTTTCATTATTGATTGTTTTCGCTACCACACCGATTCTTGCTGATATGTTTACATTAACAGAAAATAAAGTGGTAGACAAAAATATAGTCATAAATGAATTTCAGGCAAGTAATGTCAGCACAATTGAGGATGAGGATGGAGACGATTCAGACTGGATTGAGTTGTTAAATCTAGAAGATGTTGATATTGATATTGGCGGATATTATTTAACAGACAACCCGAATGATCCGACAAAATGGCAAATACCAAAACCAACCATTATTCCAGCAAAGGGAATCGTTCTTTTTTGGGCAAGTGGAAAAAATAGAGACTCTCATACCAATTTCAAACTCGACAAAGATGGTGAAGACATCGCTTTGTTCGATGAAACGCTGTATCAAATAGACGCAATTCAATTTGGTTTTCAATCTCCTGATATCTCTTATGGCAGAAAAGAAGACGATCCAACAACCTGGGTCTTTTTTCAAATACCAACCCCATATCAATCCAATCAGATAAAATATCTTCCTGGTGATATTGATCGATCAGGAAACATAGACCTTGTGGATGCGCTATTGGCGCTTCAGATTATGAATGGACAGAATAATATTCAACATGTCTTTGGAAATATGGATATTAATTTTGACAGTAGAATTGGTCTGGCGGAATCCATATATATTTTGAAAATTCTTGCAGGAATTGGCGTTTCACATGATGATTATCAATATGAAGCTCTTTTTACGCACGGCCTGCTGCATGACATTGAAATTGTCATTTCACAACAAGAATGGGATGGCATTATTGCAGATATGAAAGCGTATATAAAAACTGGCAATTATCGCAAAGCAACGTTTATATACAAAGGGCCAATGGGTAACGAAGTGATTGAAGATGTTGGATTTCGAGTTAAGGGAAATATATCAAGAGTTATCCCGCAAGATGAAAACAATCAGCTTCATCGTGCGCATTTTAAGGTAAAGTTTAACGAAACCTTTGACTTACAAGAAGGAAATCCAAAATATGAATGCCTGAATAGCCGAAGATTCAGCACCTTGACATCATTGATTTTCAGGTTAAATATTTCAATGCCCGGTCGATGGGACAATTCTCAAATAAAAGAATTATTTTGTTATGATATGCTCAATCAGATTAATATTAAAACATCCAGAACAGGTTCAACAAAGTTAACAATTACTATTGGCGGCAACCAGCACTATTTTGGAATCTATACGTTGATAGAGCCTATCAATAAATCGTTTATTACCAAAAGATATGCCAAAGAACAAAATGATGGTAATCTATATAAATGCATCCTCGGAGATTCTGGCCCTGCATCATTAGAACCTGTCGATGGAATTGATGGTCCTTTAAATGCGACAGAGATATTTAAAGAAAATAGAATCATTGGTATAAAAGATTGGAAAACACAATACAGACCCACCTATGATTTAAAAACAAATGAAAAAACACCTGATCATTCACAAATTCTTGAATTTATCAATAAGCTAAACAGCCTGGATGTAAATGATTTAAGTGAGAATGGATTGAAAAGCTATTTAGATTCACACTTTGAAATTGATTCTTTTCTAAGATACATGGCCATGAATATTCTTTTAGGTAAGTGGGATGGCTATTGGACGACCGGCAATAATTACTATTTGTATTTTAATCCTTCCGGCACAATTGATTTTATTCCATGCGATTTTGACAGTGCATTAGCTGGGGCCGAACTCTTTTATTTTCCTTCAGCAGGCATCTATGAATGGTCCAATCATGTAAATGATCTCATATCTGTATTGGCAAAAGTACCTGTGTTTTATTTAGATTCTGTAAAAAAATATCATTCTCCACTGGTAGAAAAAATATTTCAGATACAAGCCTATAGAGATACCTATGAGACTTACATTAAAGCATTTGTATTGCAAAATAATCCTGTGTTTACTTTGGAAAAATTTGAAAACAAATTTAATATGCTGTATACGCTATATTCCCCATATTTAAAGAATGATATCAATGAAGGCGAAACAATGATCATAGAAGAAA
>Ga0272440_1002137_pt1 | contig 15622 bp, 12 predicted proteins | sample SSMMMBAug17_FD_192440 | JGI IMG/M metagenome (GOLD analysis project Ga0272440, IMG submission 192440) | Marine sediment archaeal communities from Little Sippewissett salt marsh, Falmouth, MA, United States - SSM-MMB-Aug17 | ecosystem: Environmental > Aquatic > Marine > Wetlands > Sediment ... | reverse complement strand
GATTTCACAATGGCCAATGTCCAGAGAACCTGGTGCCCCTCAGTTACCACAAACCGGTTTTTTATTACAAGTATCTGAACATGATGAAATTCACATAGATATCTCAGAATCTCACCATCATCACTATCATTTGGAATCTGTTGAGCCAGCCCCTGTTGCCCACAGTTATACAAAATGGATTTATCAAAAAAATGAACAAATTTACCAATCCAATTTATATTACCCTGGATCCATTTTTGAAATCAGTCCCATTATCTATTGGCGTCAAACGCCTATAAAGAGAATTATTATTCGTCCATTTCATTGGAATCCTATATTGAAAGATTTAAAAATATTTCAAGATATTGATTTTATCATAACAATACCAGAAAAACGACCTCTGAATTCATCAACAATTTGTCAGGATAAAACTGATCCGATCAAATCTAAACTAATTGTTAATTATTCTTCACAGTACAATGTTAAACATAAATTTGTTAGAACCAAAACCAGCACAATGTCCTCTCAAAAACTGAATTTAAGCATTTTAGAGAATGGCATTTATGCTTTAACATTTGAAGATTTCCAATCACATCATTTTCCAATTACAGACCATCCAATAGAATACCTTCAATTGTGGCTGCAGGACGTACAGATCCCTTTGGAAATCAATACCCAATCATCCTATTTTCAGGAAGGCGACCTGATACGTTTCTATGGACAAAAAATTGATTCTCATTACACAGACAAAAATGTCTATCAATTATCGTGGGCAATTGAAAAGGGATTGCGGATTCCTGTTGTGAATGCATCACCCCATACATTAACAACAAAAGTCATGTACGGATTTCATAAAAAAAGATATGAAATCAATAATCCAAAAGCCGTCTGGACGTTAACCCCTGGAGCACCGGAAACAGATTTTATCTTTTGGTCAAAACTGACAGCACCAGATTGTTTTTCTACAACATTCGATTTACCGAATTTTACATCAAGTACAGTCCCTGTCAAAATAACCATTACCACTCAGGCGAAGACTGACAGTGCTCATCACCTGTCAATTCATATAAACGATCATTTTATTGCCCAAAATGATTGGAACTGTTCCACCCGATTTGATATCTCGATCAATGTCGATTCGTCTATTTTAAAATCTGAAAATAATGTTTTGAGCATAAACACATGGTTGAATGATTCTGAACAAGTTGATATTATTTATGTCGATCAATTTTCTATATTATATCCAGGACAACTGATTGCTCAAAATGATCGAATGTCAATAGGATTCAACAACTTTCAATCAAATATCGAGTTAACAGGATTTACAAACAAAAAAATTGATATATATGATATTTCAACCCCCTGTTCTCCAATAAAATTAGCAAACCATAATATTTTTTTATCAAATTATGAATATTTTGCCCGCTTTTATAACAATGGATCAAATCAAATCTATGCTTCATCTGAAAAAGGTTGGTTCTCACCGAATATTCGTTTGATTCAGACAGACCGATTAAAATCAAGAAATTTCGGTGCAGATTATGTCATCATTACGCCTGAAAAATATTTTTCTGCGGTTAAACCTTTAATGGATCATTATACAAATAAAGGATTACGAGTGATTACAGTCAGTCCGGAAGAAATTTTTGATACATTTAATGGAGGTATTGTAAATCCTCAAGCAATTCATATTTTTCTCAAATATGCATATCATCAGTGGATTCCACCAAGTCCCAAATACGTTCTTATGGCAGGAGACAGCAATTTGGATTACCTGAATTATTTTGAGACCAATAAACAAAATGATGCGCCATTATATTTGTCTTTTTTTGAAGATATAGGTATCAGCCCGGATGATAATCATTATGTATGCTCTGATGGAGATGATAGCATTCCGGATATGATCATTGGACGGATATCCGGTAAGGACATATGTGATATATCAACAATTGTGAACAAAAGCCTATCATATTTATCAACATATCATGTAACAAGACAGTTTAATCTCTTTATTTCTGACAATGATGATTCAAACGTCTTTGCAAATATCAATCAATCTGCCATGCAATATTTTCAAGAACAGATGGAACAAGACCATCTGAAACTTGCCAAAAATTCAGATATAGATGAATTTAAAAGGAAATTAATATCTTTTTTAAATCAGGGGGCATTGATAACAAGCTATGTTGGACACGGAAGCATTGACAATTGGGCAGGAGAATTCATTTTTGAAACTGCTGATATCCAGAGTATTCAAAAAAACACCCCCATGTCTTTATATTTATCGTTAAATTGTCTATCTGGTTTTTTTGGACTGCCTGATCGATACTGCCTGGCAGAAAGTTTAATTATGGCCAGAAATAAGGCAGCAATAGGCGTTTTTGCACCTACTGCTTTGACAGAAACATGGGAAGTAGATCTTTTGATCAGAGAAATCTTTTCAATGATCAAATCATATCCAAAATTATCTATGGGAGAATTAGTCACAGCAGCAAAAATATCAGTTTTTGGTAAAGGACAGGATAGGGTAAAGCTATTTTCTTATATGGGAGATCCGGCAATGCCTCTTAATATTCACTCACGAGGGCTCCCCGGAGATGCTGATAACGATGAACTCCTGTCCCTGGCTGATATTTTGTTAATGCTTAAGGTATTAAATAGTGAACACAATGAGATCGATTTTTTTCCTTTAGATATCAACATCAATTATCGGGTTGATTTGTTGGATGTTTTGCATTTCTTGCGTGTGCTTGCCGATCCCTGAAACAATGAATATGATTAATAGGCCTTGATCATCATTTCGGCCACATGATATTCTTGCTTTTGCTATATAATTATTATGGAGCAAGAGTAAGAGTAAGCAAGGCCTGATTAATTATATAATTAGAATCATTGGATGAAAACCACAAAGCAATAAACCAATGATTATTTTTTTAAATATTTCATTCTTATCTTCTCAGTAACTCCTTCGATGTGAAGCTCATCTAATGCCTTTTGTAATTTTTCCAGAATTGATTTATCTGTGCTATGATAAAATGCATACCCCATAGGTTTGGGTGGAAATACAAAAATAATATGATATTTAGAAGCGTCTATACCAGCTTCTTTCATTTTCGTTTTTGCGGTTGAAAAGGAATAAGATATTAGATCATAACGTCCTTTATCCAATTTTTTAACCAGACTAATCGGATTTGCCGCTTTATCTAAATTCGCTGTATTTACACCTGCTTCCATAAGTAATCCTTCGCCAACATCACCTCGAACAACACCATATGTACCATTAAATTTTTTCAAATCTTCCATTGAGTTGAAAACAATATTTTTACTTTTTCGCGCAATAACTTGATTTTCTGATTCATCACTAATCAGAGGAATAGGGTAAACAAATTTCCAACCCAATACATCTTTTCTTTCTTTAGTTATTGTTGTTGAAAAGAGACAGGTGCCTGGTTTTGTTTTCACCATTTTTACGCCACGTGCCCATGGCACAACTTTAATATCCTTCACTGTTTTGTTTAACCCAATTTTTTTCCATACTGCAAGCAGCGTATCCACAGCTATTCCCTTTAGATCATCATTCTCCACATAATTATAGGGAGGATATTCTTCTGTAATCCATTGAATGTCTTCAATTGTTTGAGCGGTGCCCATAGATGAAAATAACAAAAATAATGCCATTACGATAAGTCTTTTCATGATTCCCTCCATTTTTAACATAATACTCAAAACTTATAAGTTAAGCCTACCTTAGGTGAATTAAAATATTAATTAATAAATAACCTAAAAAATTATAAGATACTAAATTTAAAAATATATTACAATAAGTTTTATTGATAGCAAAAGAAAGAATCAGGTTCAGAATCAATCTGAAAATCTTTTAATTTTCCCATTTCATTTCTCGGTAACACTCTGCCAAAAAGAACGGAAACAGGTCTTTCAACACCTGTAAATTGTTTCCTGATCCATTGTTTAATTTCATTTTTTCTATATAGACTCAAGTCATTTCCTTTCAGAACAACAAATGCTTTTAAACGATCCCCTTCAGTAGGATTCATTAAACGTACAGCACAATTCTTAATATCTGGATGGGCGTTTATTTTTTGAGCAATATATTCAGGGAAAACATTAATGCCTCCAACCTGAACACAACCATCTTTTCGTTTTACGGGATAAAATCGACGACTGTCCACCCATTCCAAATAATCAACACTATTGAAAAATCGCTTATCTCCTGATGGTAATTGTTTTTCAATCATTGAGTCATTTGAATGTCTGTCTGTTACATGATTCAAAAATGGCAATAAACGAAATGGTGAATGCGGTGAATGCCGATAGCCAAGTCCCGATGTTTCACTTGAACCAAATATTTCAGTAATTTTTTGAAGTCCTTTATTCTTGAGAGATTCAATGAGTTCTATTCGACAGGGAGCTGTGGAGCTGATGCCATCTATTTTTTCCAATGCATGACAATTATTCGATGATATTGATCGATCTAAATATTCCCATAAAACAGGTACAGAAACAATCAAATCATGCGCTTTCAAAATATTATCTAATTTTCCAATGGACACAGCTCTGATATCAACAACAGGAATGTTCATAATTTTTGGTAACAGAATTGTAAATAAGAAACCATATATATGATGGCAGGGAACCATTGAAATAATTCGCTTTGATAATTTAAATACAGTCGCAAAAAAACGAATTTCCTGAACCAGTTCATCCCATTGGTGACAAATATCTTTTTCTTTTCCAGTCGATCCCGAGGTGCTGAATGTCAATGTCTGATGATTCCTGGCAAGCGACTTTAATACAATTTCTGTCCAGTCTCCGATGCTTGTATATCTCAATAAGTATTCTTCAACACCTGTCTCAAACAAATGAAACATTTTATTGACATTACCTGCAATTGTTAAAAGTTCTAAAGAATCAGCTTCAAGCCCGCCTTTTTTAATAGACATTTCTGAAGTCCAATCTGCAAGTGCAGGCAAATCTGTGATATTTCCCCTGATGCGTGTCAAGCCGGATGCAACGATATCACAAATAATTCGAAAAATATCATTTTTATCAAGTTGAATATTGTAAATCATTTTAAAGCCTTTTAAAATTTTTTAAAAAATTTTTCTTTTTAGTGTCAGAAAATGCATTTTTTTTTATCTATATAAGTAGAGACTCTTTTAAATGAAAGGATAATGATATGCCTAAAAATCATTTCAAATCAAACCTCTTTGCATTTACGCTTGTTGAACTACTGGTTGCCCTGGCTATTATCAGTACAATTTCAGCGCTAAGTCTTATGGGGTTTCAAAATTATCTTCCAGGTTATCGGTTAAAAGCAGCCGCTTTTCAAATCAAATCAGATATGCAACGAGCATCATCTTACGCTGCAAAAACAAATTGTCAATATCGATTGGTCTTTGATCAAGAAAAAATGTTTGTCAAAAATGGTGATTATGAAATTCAGAAAGGAAATGCATCAAGACATTCATCTTTCCAGCCCGAACAACAGGATCAGACTTTTCATATCGGACATATTGATCAAACTGGAATATCAATTGTTTCACAAACCAACAATCCTGTCTTCCAGCCAGATGGCTCAATTGCTTCTCTTGCAACAATTACACTTGAAAATGTAAAAGGAGATCAATTGAAAATTTCAACATCAATGGCAGGTAGAGTTATTATAAAATAATGACAGTTCCACAACAAAATGTATTCAGCCAAAAAGGTATTACGCTTATTGAAGTTGTCATATATTCAGCTCTTTTGTTTACTATTGCCACGCTTTGTTATCAATTTTATCAGCTTAATATCCGAACCTATACCATTGAAAAAATAAAGGCTGAACTTTTTCTGGATTTAAAACTGGCAATTACCATGATGACAAAAGACATAAGACTTTGCGGTTGCGATCCTTTAAAAAGTGGTCATACAGGTTTTATCAACGAGTCAGATCATAACGATCGCTATGATACTGATACAAATTCCATCCACTTATCAGCAGATCTTGTTTATCCCTGGGATGGAAAAATTAATGATACAAATGAAGAAGTTATGTATTTTTTGTATCCACAAGCCAGAGGACTTTATAAACTTGGACGATGTACAAGACATAGCCGAAGGCCACAACCTGTTGCTGAAAATATTCTTTCCCTTGCTTTTCAATATTATGATCTTTCAGGTAACATAATGCCTGATCCGCCCTTGCCATTGAAATCAATTGGCTCTGTCGATATTTCTATTACGGCTCAATCAGTTCAACCCAACCCAATAACCGGACGTATGGATAAACTATCATTAAAAACAAGAGTTTGGGTCCGAAATAGTTTTTTATAAATCAAATTCCCAATCACCATTATCATGTAATCTTACCATTATATCAGGTAAAATAAATGTGAGATATCAATAAAGAGAATCCATTATAACAGGTTCTCTTAAGATACAAGATATTGCCAAACGAGAGGTCTCAGCCACTTCCGGAAAAAATTCACTTAATGTTGCTGTATGCCGGAGATTATCAGCCGTTCGAATAATCATCATGGCCAAATCACCTTCAGCCAAGCCTGATATTTTGACGACATCCTGCCACAAAGCACCTTTTGCCCAACGGTATAATGTCAATGCTGGTTTTAAATAAAGAAGACGTGCATGAAAACCATTCATTTGCATGCGCTTTGCAAATGGACGCAAGGCATCAATCATATTTTTAAAAGCATCTATTAATTCTTCAGGAGCTAAATGTTCAATTTTTGAATCATCAAAATCTCGTTCATTTACAAATGAAGCAATTAAAGCAGTTAATAAGGCAGGATCATGACTGGGAAAAATATTTTTTCGAAAACCTTGCGCAATAAGTAATGGTTGATCAACTCTCAATTGAGATGTCCAGATACCATCATCAGTCAATATTTCTTTTTCTGACACAAAGCCCTCTTTAATCAAAAACCGAAGATGACGTTGAAATTCTCTCCAAAGGCGGGTTCTGGCCTCTTTTTTCTTTTTGTGAGATAATCGTTTGGCCTTAAGAATAAGAAATGTGGCAAATGACTTTTCTAAAAGTTGATTTATTTCAGAGGGTTTATGAGATAGTAATAAATTTAAAACCATACTGAAATTAATGCTGATTTGAGATTCAATATCTGATGGAGACGAATGATTTAGCTGAACAATCAATTGTAAATCCATAAATTTTCCAGGAAATATAACGGCAAAGCCAATCTGATCAGCACCTCTTCTGCCAGCACGACCTGTCATTTGATGAAACTGAGTGGCGTCCAGTGGAACAAATTCATCTCCATTAAAACGATCAGAATTCAGTATAGCCACTGTTCTTGCGGGGAAATTAACACCAGCAGCCACTGTTGATGTTGCAAAAACAGCATCTAAAAGCCCTTCTGTCATTAAATCTTCAACAATAAGTTTCCACATTGGTAGCTGACCACTATGATGAGCAGCAACTGCATATTTTCTGAGTTTATGTATATGCTCATGATCAGCTAAAATAGGATATTGATGGATATAATCTAAAATTAACTGATGTCTTTTCCGCTTCCTTTCAAGAGATTCTTCAATCTTTTCATTGTACTTTTCAACAGCTCGATTGCAGTCGGAACGAGATTTTAAAAAGAAAATAACTGGTAATAAGTTATAATTTTTAAGAACTCTTAGCACTTCGCCCATTGGAGGAAGCGCCCGAGGTGATGAGAAATAATAAGGTTTTTTTAGGTATGCCTTTACTTTTTTGTACATACTGTTCTTGTCAGCTTTAGGTTCGATTAATGGATATAAAGTTCCTGAAGGATGAAAGAACAAATGATACAATGGAACGGGCCTTGTAGTCTCCTCTACAACGACACATTTTCGCCCTCGAATATATGTCAGCCAGTTTGCTATTTGATGCGAATTACCAATTGTAGCAGATAACAGAAGTAAGGGGATCCGCTGGGGTAAATATATCATCACCTCTTCCCATACAACACCACGATCTTCATTACCAAGATAATGAGCTTCATCTAAAATAACAATATCTGTATCAATGCATTCACCATGATGCATGGAATCGTAAAGCTGATTCCGCAAAATTTCGGTTGTTCCAACAATTATATTGGAATCGCTGTTTTCCTTGCGATCACCTGTTAATATTCCGACATTGTCCGAACCAAATCGTTCTGAGAATTCAATATATTTCGAATTGGTAAGTGCTTTTAAGGGTGATGCATACCAGGCTTTTCCGCCATTATTAAAAATGGATGCAATCGCTTCTACAGCAATCCATGTCTTTCCTGCACCGGTTGGTGCTGTTACCAAACAATCATTTTGCTGAATCTCAGAAAGAGCATTAATCTGAAATGAATCTGGCTGAAAAGGTCTGCTTTCTGGTACACCAATTTCAGCAAATACTTTTTTTAATGCTGGATCTTTTCCAGGAAACAGTTTTTTCTTTCGTTTTTTGGGTGGACTGTGTTTGGAACGATGGCCTGATTTTTCTCTGGGATATTTTTTATTAGGAAGGGAATCGTTTTTCATTTAATTGATTAAATTGCGCCTGACAAAAAGTCAGGCGCATATATTCCTTATTTATCTTAAATCAGCAGGTTCCATACCATACATACTTAACACTTCACTGATAACACCATTTCTATGAAACTTTTCAAATTGTTTATTAAATTTATCAACAACAGTTTTGTCAGTATATTTTTGATTAAAACCAATGTAGTATTCAAGAGTTTTGTCTCGACCTGCATATCTTATATTATTTAGTTTTAATCGATTGATCAAACTTTTTCCAACAGCCTTATTAGAATAAACAGCATCCAATTGTCCTTGCGATAATTTTTTAAAACAGGTCGCACTGTCGGGGCTAAAATCAACTCGTAAATCTTTTATTATTCGTTTTATTTGAAGCAATGATTGAGATGTATTGGATGGGCCATATACACCTACCGTGTATCCTTTTATATCTTCTTTCATATTATAATTTAACAAATTGCTTTTACGAACAAATATCCCATACTCTGTTTGAATAATTGGGTGAGAAAAATGTAACCAGCTTGATCTGTTTTTATTCCATCCGATCATAAACATTCCGTGTGCTTTTCCCTTTTTCACATCCATCTGAGCTTTAGACCACTCTTTACTAAAAATGTTACATTCTAAATTTGTTTCTTCACAAATTGAACGAATAATATCAGATGCAGGGCCAGCAACGTAACTGCCCATTTGATAGCTGAATGGTGGAAAATCTTGTGTTGCAAAAACCAGATCATAAGCTTTACTTGATGAAACATTAACCATCAAACAAAAAATCCCAGATAATAATGTTGTTAAAAATACTTTTTTTCTCATCGCATGCCTCTTTTTAATTAGATGGTGTATACTACCAATTTATGGAGGGACTAAAATCTGACTCCTTAGTCAGACCAAAAAAACAATTAAACAATTCCAATATGAAAGCGGTATATTACACATCGTAGATGCTAAATGCAAGTCTTATATGAAAATTTCCCGAATAAATTGTTGAAGCTATAGCATTTCTCAATAAAAATTTATATAAAAAAATATTAAATAAACAGTTCAACGAATAATTGTCAATAATTTATTCATCATTACTGATTGAATTGTATTGTCAGCCGCTTTTGCATATCCAAAACTTCATTATTTAATTGTTTCATTTCACGCATCAGCGATGAAGGCATTTCACGATTGAGTTGGAAGGCCGTTCGTTCTAATGAACGTTGATTAAAAATCAGCATGTTTCGAATGATTGAATGAAGAGATTTTTCCATTTGCTCAAGATCATTATTTGTTTGTGTTGTCATGAATGTCATTTTAACCAAGTATGTTGTATGAAGGTGTTGAACTGTTTTTTGGAAGGATTCCTTTGAAACAGGAAATGATTCTGCGTACACTATACTTAAAAATTTCATATTTAAGAGAAAACAAATAACAATAAAAAAAAATATTTCTCTTTCTCTGTTCTTTATATTGCGAATAATCATCTATTTTCCTGTCAAAAGAACTTAAATTTTATTATATTTTATGGTTCAGCTTTTTGCATTTGTAAGAAAAATGAAAGTCGGTTATCCTTGCTAAAAAAAACAAAGTTAATCCATAAAAGCACGCATTAACAACATAATGAATAAATTTCAATAATTTTTATTATCATATGTCATATGACCTAATTAAAACCCCATACTAATCTATTTTCTGTAAAGGCAATCTAATCCTTACTTGAGTCCCATAAACGGATCTGTTTTCAAGAGTAATATCCCCCTGATGAACATCTATAATATTTTTTACAATAGAAAGTCCAAGGCCAGTTCCTTTTTCCTTTGATGTATAAAATGGATCCCATACTTTGTTTAAAATATCATCTGAAACACCTTCACCCTCATCATCAATTACGACCCATACGTCACTTTTATCAGATGTAACAGATATGCTAATTAATCCACCATTTGGCATGGCCTGCATTGCATTTATCAAAAGATTTAAAAAAGCCTGATAAAGCATATTTTTATCAGCCATTACTGTGGGAAGATGATTCTGATAAGATGATTTGACTTCACATCTGGCTTTTTCAAATTCAGGTTTAAGAAATGCTGTATTTTTATTTATAATTTCAGTAATAATACATGGCAGAAACGATGGGTTGGATGGACGTGATAACATCAAAAAATCTGTAACAATCTCATTCAATCGTCCTGTCTCTTCAATGATCACATCAGGTAAATTATTCGAGGGGTCAAATGAATTCATTTTTTTTTGAAGTAGCTGCGCTGAACTGCGAATAATCCCTAACGGATTTCTAATTTCATGAGACACTCCAGCAGCCATTTCTCCGAGAGCTGCAAATCTTTCAGAATGCCTTAACTGCTCCTCCAATTTTAATCGTTCATCTGTTCGTTTTCGAATAATCTTTTCACCACGAACAACAACATAAATAAGTGCCAGAGCTAACAATCCCATTACAGTAAGTGATGTCATAAAGATATAAAATTTAAACTGAAAAACAGCAACATAATCCTGAGATAAATCCTGAATGATTTCAAGAATTCCCAAAATGGGTCCGGACATATTTGATACAGATTTTTCGGCACGCAATGGTATGTATGTGGAAAGTTTACTGATTTTGGGAAGTCCAATCATCAGTTCAATTAGGTTACCTTTTTGAAGAAGACAAGACGTTGATTTCCCAGTTCTGGCACTGAAATAGCCAATTCCTCCCATATTTTTTCGGCCACTCATTTTTTGATCAAAACTATATGATATGGTATGATCCATATCATAAATATTCACCTGATCCACTTCAAAACTGTGAAGTGTTCCTCGAACCACACGATCAAGCCTATCATATTGAGATTTATTGCTCAATTGAATCTTCCCAACCTCAATGGCAACGGGAATAACAAATTGAAGAAATATTTGATGATTCAAATTTTCAGCCAGTAATAAAGCATAATCTTCACTCTTTGTTATCAACATGTCCTGGGCCCATTGCATAATCAGAACTGACATAATCAATGTTCCCATCAGAACAAATATAAGACTGGTAAATGTGACATACTTTACAAGGCGAAATGGACGTGTCTTGTTTTTCACATTAACCACCAAATTTTATGAATAATATACGATATTAATATAGGAATTGTTTAAGTTCTAAAATCGCTTTCTGATAATTTTCTCTGCCAAATATTGCTGAACCTGCAACAAAAATATCACATCCTGATTGTGAAATATCATGAATAGTATTATTATTGACCCCTCCATCTACCTGGATTTCAATATTCAATTTTTTTTCCTGAATCAACTTTTTTGCCTGACAGATTTTGTCCAAACTGTTTGGAATGAATGATTGACCACCAAAGCCTGGATTCACACTCATTATCAAAATAAAGTCAATTTGTGATAAAATCCAAAAAATAGTCTCAATTGGAGTTGAAGGATTAAGTGCAACCCCCGCACTAATATTTTGTTCGTGAATATGCTGAATGGTTCGATTCAAATGAGGACAAACTTCTGCATGTACAGAAATCATATCTGCTCCTGCATTAGCAAAATTGTCAATATATAAATCAGGATTCTCAATCATCAAGTGAACATCCAGAGGAAGTGTTGTTATCCTTTTTACAGCCTCAACAATAAGCGGTCCCATCGTAATATTTGGGACATAATGACCATCCATAACATCGATATGAATCATATCAGCTCCAGCTTCTTCAACAGAAGAAATTTCTTCTCCTAATTTTGCAAAATCTGCTGATAAAATGGATGGAGCTATTTTTTTTAACATTAGTTTTTTCCTTAAAATGTAATATCCAAAGAGACTAAACTATATAGTCAACGACTTAATTATTTATGTAAAATTAAGGGTTTATAAAGCTTATTCCAATACGAATAATTCGTATACAAGTGAGTTCTCTTTTTTGGGTACAATTTTTCTTTTTATTTAAAAAAACTTACTTTCAACCAATTCCTCATCCTGATAAACAAAGACCGAAGCCTCACAATTGTTAGGAACAAAAACAAAAAGTTGATCAGAGGGTTTATAAAAATCATCATAAACATGTATGGTGACACTAAATATGTTTAATCGAACAAGAATATGTCTTTTCAAAATGCCTATTGGAACAGTATATGTAAAGAGAGAAAGCCCTTCTTTAAAAGTATTCAGCGTCTGTCCTTTTCGATTTACTGTAATAATGACGGGTTCATTATTTGTAATGGCACTTCCATAAGAGGGGATTTGATCAATAACGCGATTTTCAGGCCACATTGCATCAGATGCATAATTTATTGAAACTGGCTTAATATCAATTTTATTGAGTGTAATTAAAGATCTTTCAAATGAAATGCCCAAAAAATCTGGCATTTGATACAATGAATGTCGAATCCCTTTGCTGACAAGAAAATTAATACAGGAATTATGAACAACTTTAGTGCCAGGCTCAGGATACTGAGCAATTATTAACCCTTTTTCATAAATTGGATGAAAAACTTGGGATATCTCACCGCGGCATAAATGATGACTATCTAAAATGACCTGCGCCTTTTCAATACTTTTGCCAAAAAAATCCGGAAGATTTAACCATTTACTTCCTTTTGATAAAATTACTGTAACATCTCGTCCGAATTTCACCTCACTTCCAGGCTTTGGACTCTGATGAATGACATGATTTTTGGGAATACTTGAATGATATTCAGTCCCCTCTACTCTAATGTTTAAACCATTGTCACTTAAAAGCTCAAGCACATAAATAATATCTTCACCATAGATATCAGGAATCACAACATTTTGCTCATTCTTCACAAAAAAATAAACAGAAAAATATGTCGTTGTAATAAAAACTGCAATGAAAATAATCAGCCCACTAATGATATGAATAGACTGCCTGACCATTTTTCCTGTATCTATTAGTTGATAAAATTCAATTGCCGCATTTGAAGAAATAATTGACGACTTACCCATGCATCTGTTGCAGCATAAATAATCTGCTGTGGTGATAGTTTCTTTTTTCCCCAATTCGATTTTTGGCAAGATTTTGAAATTCGGAATCCCAATAGATTAACAGCAAGATTTCTCAATCCATTTGTTTGAAGACCTATTGTCTTACTAATCTCTCCAATATCAACAAATCCCGCATCTGTAAAATCATTTAATCGCTTTAAACCGATAATATCATCCCTAACTGCAACGCCAGTCTTAACAATGACCGGATTAGATAGAATATTTTGAACTACTTGAGGAAAAAATTTTTTCGAAACCTGAAAAAGGAATACAGCATGAGAAGTCGCTAATTGAAGTAAAGCAGGCGGGTTCATTTTACCTTTTTTAAATGAGGGTTTTGTTTCGGTATCAAATCCTAAAATTAATTCATCATTTAAGCAAGTCTCTACTAAAGTCATTTGATCTAAAGAATTAATCAAAAAAATTGAACCATCATATTGTTTAACTGGATAATTGTTAATTTCTTCTTTTGAAAATTTATGCAAATACTTTTGCGGTACAATAATATTAGATTCAGAGTTCATCTTAATATTTCGTTTGATCTTCTTTTTGTTAGTAATTCAGTGCTATAAATGTTAAATTTTCACTGGTATAAAAGTACGATACAAACTCAGTGCAAAATAAACAAAAATATATATCAGTGTAATAAATGAAAAAAAGACATTGGACTCCGGATAAATCCATAACAAATAAGCAGCAGAAAAAGCCCAGAATAAAGAAAATAGTAGCATAAAAGTTCTTAAATGTTTGTTTTGAAACAAAAAATGGGGTCTGGACAAATATGCGTATTTAATGGGTACAAAAACAAGTATTCCTAATAAAATGATAATTCCAAGATTAAACCAGGTACCTTGATTCCAAATAAACAAGTAAAAAGCAACGATATTCCAATAACTTGGAAATCCTTTAAAAAAATGATCATTGGTTTTTGCATCTATTTGAGAAAATTGATACGAGGAAGTAATTGCAATAATACCAGCTCCGACAATCCGCAATCCAAAAGGCAGTAATTCACTTTCGATGAAAAAAAATGCAGGGACAATAACGTAATTAACATAATCTATAATATTATCCAGCATGGCACCATCTATCCCAGGAACAGCTTCTTTAATTCGCACCATACGTGCCATAAATCCATCAATAGAATCAATAAAAATAGCAACAGCCATATACCAAAATGCCAGTTTAAAATTCCACCAGTATATTTCATTTAACGCCAAAAGACTGAAAACTGCACCTGTCGCAGTAAAAACATGAACCATCCACGCGCTGATCTTTCTAAAAAAAGAAACGCTCTGATTTTCTGATGAATTCATTTCTTCAGAATCATCAGATGATCTTATTTCTTTTGATATTTTGGACATTAAACCTATTCCATATTATTCAATGAGGAAATTGAGATTTATATAGGATAAACTTAATACATCTTTGATGTAACAATAAGTATTACAACAGTCATTGTGTTAAAGTAATATTTTCAATCGAGTCAAGCTTCATAAAATTTAAAATAACACTCCATTTTTCAAAAAATTCAAACAAAAAAAAAGGCCCGCATTAAGCGGACCTTAAAAAAAATTTCGGCAACGACCTACTCTCCCACACAGCCTCCTGTGCAGTACCATCGGCGCTGGAAAGCTTAACTTCCGTGTTCGGGATGGTAACGGGTGTTTCCTTTCCGCAATAGTCACCGAAATAAATTAAATACAAACTTATATAAAATTTATAATTTTTAAAAATGAAATTAAATAAGAAATACGTTAAAAAATTGTGGCCAAGCCTCACGACCAATTAGTACCGATAAGCTAAATCCATTACTGAACTTACACCTTCGGCCTATCAATCTTGTAGTCTTCAAGAGGTCTTCAGTCCTATATTTTGCAATATAAGAGGGATATCTTATCTTAAGGTTGGCTTCCCGCTTAGATGCTTTCAGCGGTTATCCATTCCAAACTTAGCTACCCAGCAATGCCATTGGCATGACAACTGGATCACCAGCGGTTTGTCCATTCCGGTCCTCTCGTACTAGGAACAGCTCCTTTCAAATATCCTACGCCCACGAAAGATAGGGACCAAACTGTCTCACGACGTTTTAAACCCAGCTCACGTACCACTTTAATCGGCGAACAGCCGAACCCT
>Ga0272440_1002136_pt1 | contig 15624 bp, 12 predicted proteins | sample SSMMMBAug17_FD_192440 | JGI IMG/M metagenome (GOLD analysis project Ga0272440, IMG submission 192440) | Marine sediment archaeal communities from Little Sippewissett salt marsh, Falmouth, MA, United States - SSM-MMB-Aug17 | ecosystem: Environmental > Aquatic > Marine > Wetlands > Sediment ... | reverse complement strand
CAATTAAATCATCATTCTTATCAAGAATTAAATCAAGCTTTGTTAACTCTTTTTCAAAAGTTGATTTTTGTTGATCAATATAATCTGAAAACGCCATGCCTTCAGGCAATATGTCACGCGCAACAACTATATTAATACCTTGATTGGGTGAATTTAGGTGTACCAGAACATTCATACTTTGATCACGCCATTCTCCCTCTAACGTTAGATAGCCCTCTTGCATTTGATAAATCATTGTTTTTATCCAATATTTTGATTAATTCAAAAAGATTTTACTTCCTTGTAAAATTGCCTCACCTGTTGATTTAAAGAAAAATTGAGTTCCCTCAATACTTATTATCCCGTCTTTATCAATAATAATTTTACCATTACCGCAGTTCAAACAAAACTCGGTTCCTGTGATTACAATTTTTCCACCTTTATCAATGTGTATTGAGCTGGAACCACATTTAAATTGAAACAAGGATCCGATATCAACGAATTCGTTAACGCCAACTGCTTTTTTTCTATTCTTTGCGATATCAATGGTTTCATCATTACCAATATGCTTTGACTCATCAACTTCAACATATTTTTTGCGATTATTTTTAACCACTAAGGTTTCATCGTTGCCAATTAGTTGAGTTTTATCGTTATCTATTTTAATATTCCAATCTTTTTGGCCATGCAAATAGATTTCTTCAGCATTTTGTGAGGCATCCAGTCTAAATTCGTTATCACCTCCACCTCCAACAGATTGAACTTTCAATGTACTTTTGGCAGCCGTATCAGTGACATTATATGGGGGCTGATTATAACCATTATAAACCCGACCTATTATGATGGGTCTGTCAGGGTTACCCTCAATAAAACTGACAACAACTTCATGACCAATACGTGGAATATTTAAATCTCCCCAACCCAAGCCCGCAGAATTTTGACTGACACGAACCCAGCATGAACTGGCTTCGTCTTTTTTGCCTTCTCTGTCCCAATAAAACTGAACTTTTACACGGCCCAGTTCATCTGTATATATTTCATTACCTGCTGGTCCGACAACGATTGCTGTTTGTGTTCCTCTAATTACAGGCACTGGTGTTTTTCTTTGAGGACGAAAAGGTGTTGAATAGGGAATCGCAGTAAAATGATTTGAATAAACCAGGTCAGAGTGTTCAACTCCTGGTATTATTTCTTGAGCAGCTTCATGTGTTACCTCTGTTAAAACATATTCGACATTCAATTCTTCTCTATAATATTTTTGTAAAAGAAACCGATAACCACTTTTAAATGCGCGACATTTACTATTTCCATTGATGATCGTAATATACGTTTCCTGTTCCTGCAATCGAATATGGGATAATCGTTCACCTTCAGGTCTTTGAGCATACTTTCCTGGATACTCATACTTTTCAAATACATCTGGTATTAATGGTTCATTTGCTGAGACTGCCACATTTAAAGGTGTATTGGGTATGGTATAATTAAAATCATTTAATGCGTATTTTCCTGTTTGTATTCTTTTATTAATTGACAGAGCTGTGATAACATCCTCTGTTTCCCTTCCTCCTGTTGAAATGTGATACTTTGCAATTTGTTGATGTGGGCAGAAGGCATGTTCAACAGGCATATCTGCTATTACCATTGTATGTTTGCCATCTTGATGATCAAAAAAATAATAGATGCCCTCTTCTTCCATCAATCTGGATATAAAATCAAAGTCGGATTCTTGATATTGTACACAATATTCACGTTTTTGATAGGATTGATGCAGTTTAAAAGTAAAATCAACCAGTTGCTTTTCAAGAAATATTTTTTCTATAATATCCATCACAGATAGATTTTGGAAAATGCGAGAATTTAATGTTTTCTGCAATAACCATAATTTAGGAACCATCATTGCAGAATAAAACGAAAAATATGGATCGCTTCCACCTTCTCCGCCGCCTCTGCCTTGTGAAAAAAGTGAAATTATTCCATTAAAATATATGGTTCCACCAGTACTTGACGCAATGGTTACTGTTACAGGTTGATTGATCAAATCTTCAAAACATACATGGTGATTTGTTGATACTAATGAGAGCTTAAACTCAAACAAGTCAGATAAACTGTTTTTGCCTTCAAATTTTTGTACGATAAAAGCATTATCTCCAAGTGGAGTGATTATCTTGATCAGTCTATGTTCTTGTGTAAAATTCATAATTTTGACTTTTACTTGATTAAGGTGGTTTTAAATGGAATAACCCATTCGATTGCGGCATTAAGTATATATGCGATTTCTTCAACGTCATCAGACTTGAACTGGGTTGTATCCAGTGAAAGAACATAGTTTAAATTTTGTGAGAGGGGTGCTTTCCATGTTATACCAAGGGCGTAACCGAAAACATTATCTTTTGAGTTAATTACCTGTTTTGTGTATGCACGATCTTCATAAGTACTATCTGGAGGTAAGCCAATCCATAAATTTCTTTTGGTTTCCATATTTGTATGAGAAATCGTAATTTTTCCTCCAAGTACTCCTTGTTTAAATATCAAGTTATAGCCACAACCGATAAAAAAACTGTTGTTTTCATAATCAATACTATCTGGTTCCAATTTGAGCTGATTCGTATATCTTTGATATTTGTATTCATCAAATCTTTTTTCTGATTCAGAAATATTAATGATATCAAAATTTGTATTTGAAAACCTGTATCCTGCAAAAAAGGTCGTTTTATTTGATGTGAGGCCAAAAGTTATGGAAATATTTTTTTGATCAAAGTCTGATTCTATCTTTTTTTCATATTCACTATAATAATTAGTAGGACCATTATCAGTTATTAATGGGTCTACTTTTGAATATATTGTTGTTGAATCAGAGAAATTTCCTGTCTGTTGCCAATACAAATTTGCATAATAGTTTTTGTGAGTTAACGTTCCTCCTAAACCAAAATATACTTGTGAATCTTTAAAGGATGTATCTTGATTAAAATAGGATGCATTGTCTTTAAATTCATATAACATATAGCCCATTGATAGTATTGGTTGAAATGTATATTCGGCTGAATGAGAAAAGCATGGATTAAGTATTAATAACAAGGGTAAAAACTTAATTGAATATTGAATTTTCATAGGAAACTCCTTAAGTTAAATTATTTAAGAATTATATGTCATAATATGCAGATTCCCACTCTTTAAATAAAAAGTGATTTGTAACGATTGGACAAACAGTTTTACTAATGCTTATAAATTTTTCAATCAAAGACTTAAGCATAGAAAACAAGTCCTCATATTGAATTTTTTCAATTTCAGACGTAACAGGATTTCCAAGCAAAGAAAAACACTCAATTAACACATCGTTTTTTTCGCATTTAAAATGTAGTTCCCGCTCAATCCCTTGTTCAAAAAATTGAATACTGAAATTCGCTCTAATTTTTAACTTTTCTAGAGCATTTGGAACCTGTGGGATAATTGAAGCTAAATCACTTTCAACATCTACAGGCCACTTCATATCAGTAAAACATTGAACTAAAAAAGATATTACATTTAGTTCTTCAAAATAGCTACATATATCAAGTATTACACTCGTTATATCATCTAGTTCCTCATCATACTCTATTGTTTTTTTATGTTTTGAATAACTGTTTATCTTATTTGGCTGAATTTTAATTATAAACAAGATATACTCCTTATTGTTTTGGAAATGCTGTTCTAAAACCCCCACCTGGTTTTGGAACTAATTGCGCTTTAGTTGCATTCACTATGCTTCCATCAGGTTTAATGACTTGGCCCATTCCTTTAGGGAGATCAACAATCTTAGGAGAAGTGATATCATCATACTGAGATAAAAAATCTGCTGCTTTCTGATTGTCTAACCACTGTCCTTGGTCTTCTCCAGTTTTAGCTGCACGGCCTCTTAATTTGTTTGTATTTTTTTTCCCTGCGCCATGTGTATTAAATGTATGGCCAAATTGTTTTACGCTTTTAGGGTTAGGAACCTTTTTAGTTATTTTTGTTCCACCCTTTCCTGGTATTGCTTTACTACCTTTTTTGGCTATATTTTCAGAACTTTCTTTTAGTAGCCTTTCCCCTCCTTCTGTGACAATTCCTTCCATCCCTTCTGATAGAGCTTTTTTTCCGAGGTTCGCAGGATTGATCATTCCTAACCCAGTGTCTACAGCAGTAGCAACACCATTTGCTAATTGAGAGCTACCACCTAAGTTTGTAACTAGTGCTTTACTCCCTTGTTCTATGAATGTCTCTTTTATTTCACCTGTCCATATTTGTCTAAAACCTGCTATAGCTGAATCTGTCCCATGTACAATAGCAGCTCCACCAGCAACTGTTGTTATTGGTTCAGGTGCAACAACACCCACTGCACCAGCAACTATTTCAAATCCACTTCCAACTACCTGTACAACACCTAATCCTCTTTCTGTTATCTTGTAGGTTTTATTAAGAGACTTCGCACCCTCCCATGCATCATTAGCTACTTCAGTTGCTTGATCCCATACACTACCAAACCATGATTTTTCTTCTGCTGTTTCAGGTATTACAATTGGATTCGTATCCTTAATATTTGGGGAAAAGGAATTATCAACAGGACGTCCATACATTCCATCACCAGCATAAGTGCGTCCTAATTCATCCTGTTTTCCAATTGCGTTATTACCAAGAGGTTGTCCTTCAATATCTACAGGTGTTTTATCTTTATAATCAGATTTGATTTCAGTTTTTGCTTCTTTAAGATTACCTTGAGCATCATATTTTTCAGTACTTTCCAACGAATGAACATTTCCCTCAGAATCATTCCACTCTCCTTTTCTTTCAACTTCAATAGTACCATCAGGATTAACCTTCGCTATCTGAACAAACTTGATATAAAGAACCTTGCCGATAGTATTAGATGGACCTTTTGGACCAGCACAGTTCATTACAAAGGGATCATCATGCCGAACAACCCCTTTCCCTTCTTGAACACGTACAGTTCGGCTCCAGTCTGTCGGACGACTTGCACCTTTATTCACACCTGAAACAATCCCACCGCCAGTTCCTGGTTCATTTCCTATGCAGGTAGAAATGAAACTTTCAGAATTAAAAACAGGATTTCCTGTGAAATTCACAGTAGTTGCAGTCGCAACTGCCTTGTCAAATTTAGAAATGATCTGATAAGGGATGGGTATCATCCCTGGCCCAGTCTTACAGACACAAGGTACTTGTGATATAACAAAAATTTCAGAAATCAGTTTTGTGCCCTCTTTATCAGCCATTTTTTTTCCTATTTTCTGTGGATTCAGGTATGATCATTCTTGCTTCAATCACCCTTAAAGGCTCTCCAATATCAAACTGCCCCCGCCATACCAAATAAGCCTGTTCTTCAGGTAATTCAATATGTAGGGTATCTAATGAAACTTTGCAAACTTTCATTGAACCATTTAAATAACGCAACAGAAGAAAAACTTTATAGTCAGGTAAACCAAATTGTAATTTTTTATGTTCAGGGTGCAGATTTTTTAACTCTACTGTTTCATTTCCTGTTAAATATCCATTATAAATCATATCTGGGTGTGAACAATTGTAATAGGCAAAGTCAAAATCCTTTGGAAGGTATGGATGTCTTTCTTTAATCCATTTGTCATCATATGTCCCAGTATATTGTCGGCGTTGAGTCCATGATTTTGATATTGTGGAAAAGCCTTGTGGTTTATAAAGTTGGTTAAATACAGTAACAGGATCTTCTTTATTCATAATATCTGGTGCAGGTATTTGTTCAACATTCTTGAGAAATTTTTTATTCACATAACCACACCCCACAGGGTTTTCCTCAAAAACATCCAATTGATCATTGTCCTGCCATTGCCCACCATAAGCATTTTCATATTTTATGGGGACTTGCAAACATGGTTCAGCTTTAGTAAGTTTCCACATCATACCCATTCTTTTCCAGAAACGTTTTCCCATAACCAGCAATTCTTTTTTCAGCTCTCCAACCTGAACACTCACCATCCATTGCGGTACAGGTCTTTTTTCTGGTGAATGTGCGATTGCATTGACGATGATATCTGAATTGGGCTTATATGGAACTAAATCGCTTTCAAAACGTATACTACTTTCATTCATTTCTCCATAAAATTCATCTGTTAATACAAGTGGGTGTTGATCTGGTATTGGTTTTAGAGGCGCATCTTTAACAATTTTGAAAGTACCCTTTAAGATGACAATTTTAAATGGATTATCATTCACATCAATGTTTTCAAAAACCATTGGAACAAAAGGTGTGTAGTTACGAAATTCCATTAAAAAAAACTCCGATTAATTGGTCTTTTTGATAAAATCATAATTCCTATCCCTAATTTATATCAACGACACTTCCATTAATTTTTACTGGTCCAGTTGAAGTGAAATCAAATTCAGTCCCTTTGATTGTTACTTTACCACTACTCTCAATAATTAATTTTCCTGAACCACACGTTAATTCAAATTTGTTTCCAACAATGATATGTTTTATCAAACCTATTTCTTCCATTTGGGCAAGGGCAACAGTTGTATTCATGGCTGCACCAACAGAAATTTGATATGCGCCGCCAATACTTAATGCCTTTGCAGCCCCCACACTTTCTGCTGAAGCAATGGCCACTGTTTCAGATTTATTTTTTCCAACGTTCATCGACATATTACCGCCAATGGTTTCTTTATGATCACTACCTACTTTAATTGATTTTACAGCACCAATATTCTCATTTTGATTTACGCCCACTTCTTTAGACCGATTATTGACAACTTTCATGGTCTCATTGTTACCAATGGTTTGATTTTTATCATTATCAATTTTAATGTTCCAATCTTTTTGACCATGCAAATAGATTTCTTCAGCGCTTTGTGATGCATCCAGGCGAAATTCATTATCCCCCCCACCACCAATGGATTGAATTTTCATGGTACTTTTCGCAGCAGTATCAGTTACATTATATGGTGGTTGGTTATACGCATTGTATACACGTCCAATGATGATGGGTCTATCTGGGTTACCTTCAATAAAACTAATGATTACTTCATGGCCAATTCGTGGAATATCCAGATTTCCCCAACCAAAGCCCGCAGAATTCTGACTGACACGAACCCAGCATGAACTTGATTCATTTTTTGCGCCTTCTCTGTCCCAATAAAATTGAACTTTTACACGTCCCAATTGATCTGTATAAATTTCATTACCTGCTGGACCCACAACCAGTGCAGTTTGTGTTCCTCTTATCATTGGAACAGGTGTTTTTCTCTGGGGACGAAAAGGAATTGAATAGGGGATCGCAGTAAAACTATTTGAATACACTATCTCATTATGTTCATCTCCGGATATTATTTCTTGTGAAGCTTCGTGGGATACCTCTGTTAAAACATATTCAACATTAAGTTCGTTTCTGTAGTAATTTTTCAAAAGAAATCTATAACCACTCTTAAATGCACGGCACTTGCTATCTCCGCGAATGAGTGTGATATATGTTTCCTGCTCTTGTAAACGAATATTAGACAATCGTTCACCATCTGGTCTTTGAGAATATCTTCCTGGATACTCATATTTCTCAAATGTATCTGGTATTAAGGGTTCATTTGCTGAGACAGATACATTTAGTGGGGTATTGGGTATATTATAATTAAAGTCATTTAAAGCATATTTGCCTGTTTGTATTTCTTTATGAATTGTCAGCGATTTAATAATATCCTCTGATTCCCTTCCGCCTTCTGAAATATGATACTCTGCACTTTGTTGATGCGGACATAATGAATGTTCAACTGGCATATCTGCAATGATCATAATATGCTTACCATCTTGATGATCAAAAAAATAAAAAATGCCCTCTTCTTCCATCAATCTGGAAATAAAATTAAAATCCGATTCATGATATTGTACACAGTATTCTCGTTTTTGATAGGTTTGATGCAGTTTAAATGTAAAGTAGACCAATTGTTTTTCAAGAAATATTTTTTCCAGGATATCGGGTACAGATAGATTTTGGAAAATGCGAGAATTTAATGTTTTTTTCAATAACCACAGTTTTGGAACCATCATTGCAGAATAATATGAAAAATATGTATCACTCCCACTTTCACCACCGCCTCTACCTTGAGAAATTTTTGAAACAATCCCATTAAAATAAATCATTTCACCAGTATTTGATGTAATCGTTACTGTTATGGGCTGATTTATCAAGTCTTCAAAACGCACATGGTGATTTGTAGAAACTAAGGAAAGCTTATATTCGAACAAATCAGATAAACTGCTTTTGCCTTCAAATTTCTTTACAAGAAAGGTGTCTTTTTCCAGGGGTGAATGTATTTTGATTAATCTGTTTTCTTGTGTAAATTTCATAATTTATCCACTTTTATCATATATTCATTATTAACCCGGGTTAAATGAATGTTGTTGATGATTTCATTGTTCGCCATTGCAGTTAGCAATTCTTTTGATATACGCGGTAAAATTTTATTATTGATAATCGGGTCTATATTTCTTGCGCCTGCTTTTTCGGTATTGCAACTTTCCTTTATCGTATCAATGATTTCCTGATCATACGTCATATCAATATTCTTATTTTCCTTGATTCGTTTTACAATTACATTTAATTTAATTTGTATAATTTTATCCAAAGCCAGATTGGAAATAGGAAAAAAAGGAATGACTTGAAGACGACCTAAGAATGCAAGATTAAATTCAGATTCCAACTCTTCTCGAATGATGTCAGCCATTGTTTGTGGTGAGGGGCAGGTTTCTTCATCCAAAGCATATTTTGTAATTGTATTTGTACCTAAATTGGATGTCATGATGATAACAGTATTTTTGAAATCTATTTTTCGACCTTCTCCATCTTCCAAAATACCTTGATCAAAAACTTTATAGAAAAAATCAATGACATCGTCGTGTGCTTTATCAATTTCATCCAGTAAAATGACACTATAAGGTCTTTTTCGAACAGCTTCAGTCAGTCGACCGCCTTCTCCATACCCCACATAACCAGGCGGTGAGCCTTTAAGCAATGAAATTGAATGTTTTTCCTTATATTCTGTCATGTTTAAACCAATCATGTATTCTTCACCACCAAACATGGCATCAGATAGTGCAAGGGCTGTTTCAGTTTTTCCAACACCACTTGGTCCAACAAAAAGAAAAACGCCTGTTGGGCTGGAAGGGTCTTCGACATCTGCATATGAATTTCTAAGGATTTCGGATATAAATTCAATGGCATGATCTTGACCAATGATTCTTTGTTTTAAATGATTTTCTAAAGATAACAGCATATCAATTTCATTTTTTTTCAAACGACCTGTTGGAATTCCTGTCCATTGTGAAATAACTTGTGAAATAATCTGAGGGTTAACATCTAAATAGATTAGAGGAGAATCTTTCTGTATTTTTGTAAGTTGTGTTTCCAAGTCTTTTAGTTGATTTAATTCGTTTTCATCTGTTTTTTTCTGTTGCGTAAGTGTTTTTCTAAGGGTAATGATTTGTTCAACAATTTCTTTTTCCTGTTCCCATTGTTGTTTTAATTTTTCATTTTCTTGACATAAGATATTTTTTTCTGAAAGTAATGAATCAATTTTGGATTGATTATCTAAACCCAGCATATTTTCTTTTGATAGCTGCTTTACCTCATTTTCAATACGATATATTTTTTTATTAATGGATTCAATCGCTTTGGGTTCAGTTGCCATAGAAATAGCAACTTTCGCGCATGCTGTATCCAATACGCTGATTGATTTATCTGGCAATTGTCTCATGGTTAAATATCGCCTGGATAATCGAACCGCCTCAACAATCGCATTGTCACGAATCATGACCTGATGATGATTTTCCAATATTGGAACAACACCCCTCATCATATTTATTGCTTTTATTTCATCAGGTTCATCAACCTTAACCACTTGAAAACGACGTGTCAGAGCTGCATCTGATTCAAAATATTTTTTATACTCTGCCCATGTTGTGGCCGCAATGGCTCTGAGTTGGCCACGAGCAAGGGGGGGTTTTAAAAGATTTGCTGCGTCTCCAGCACCTTGGGGGGCACCAGCGCCAATTAATGTATGTGCTTCGTCGATAAATAAAATAATTGGCTTGGACGATGAATAGATTTCTTTTAAAATGGATTTCAATCTATTTTCAAATTCGCCTTTGATACCAGCACCTGCTTGCAGTAAACCTAAGTCAAGGGAATATAACTCAACGCCTTTGAGTTGGGGGGGGACATCATCATTGATAATCTTGATTGCAAAACCTTCAACAATGGCGGTTTTTCCAACACCTGCTTCTCCTGTTAAAATTGGGTTGTTTTGTCTGCGTCTGATCAATATATCCATTAATTGGCAAACTTCTTCTTCTCGTTCATAAACAGGGTCAAGTTTACCTGTTCTTGCGTTTTCTGTCAGATTGATTGCATATTTTTCAAGGGCACTGTCACCTTTAAGCTCTTTTTCTTCATCATCTGAAACTGTTGCAATATCCTTTTTAATTTCGTCAGATTCAATTGATTTGGAAATAATGGTTAACAAATCCTTTTCCAAATCATTGACAGAAATTTTTTTAAATTCTTCTGATGAAGCAATAATTGTAGGGGATAATTGAAAATTCCTTAGTAAGGTAAATAATATATAACCGGAACGAATTTGATTATCTGAATAGCCTATGGAAGACGTTAGCCATGCTTCTCTCAACATTTTTGTGACACGCTGAGAAACAGTTGGATTTCGGGTATTCCCACGTTCAAAAGTGTCCATTGATTTGCTTAAATCAGATAAAACTTTTGACGCATTCATATCAAAATGAGATAGAATGAATGGAATATCTGTATTGGGCATTTCAATCAATTTTGATAATAAATGTTCGATATCAACTTCAAAATGGCTTTGAGAAAAACATAGCCCAACTGATGATTCCAGTGCATTCTTACACGTCTGGTTTAAACGACCTATTAAATTATTTATTGCAGACACAAAACTTCCTTTCAATTCATTATTGAATTTTCTTGAAATGTAATTTTTATTGCCTGATCTTTATTTTTAAGATAAAATCCCTGCAAACAAACAAGACCTAACATATTTTTTTGGTTCAATTTTTTTGATTTGTGCAATTCTACATGATAAATGGTTCCTTTTTTTATCACCAGCGATATATCAAATTCATATTCCTGACCAACAATCATTCGAACCAGTTTATATAAAAAGATCATTTTTTTTGAAGGTCTTCTTGAATGGTCTGGTAAGTAATCAAGCATGTCATCAAATGAAGCTGGCCCCATCAAAATACGAAATTTAGTTTGACAGTCCCAAACTTTGTTTCCGCAAACCATGGCATTTCCAAGAACATTGTTTCTTTTTCCAATCATAATCTGATCATTGGTCGAGACTGGTGTTAACTGTGGGATAAACTGTTCAATTTGAATTTGTTGTTGCGTAAAAAATGAAAGAATTGTTTGAATATTATGAACTGAAGGCCGAATTTGCGAAAAAAAACGACTGAATCCTGAAAAAAGTATGTCTAATTGCTTGTCTTGTTTTTTTTCGTATGCTGGTTTTGCTGAAATTGAATAAATAAATTTTTTATAGTGTTTATTTTGGATCTGTGAATTTTTCCACGCCAGATAAAATAGACTTAACAGTCGGTGATGAAAAATATTCAAAAAATCAACCAGTCCATATTGATACGATTGTTTCTCCTGTTCCTGATATTTTTCTAGCTTATTATAGTAATCACTTTTATATATTAAATGATACCTTCGATATGCCATAAAATCATACCACTCTGGCAAAACACCGGATGGGCCTATTAGCCCCATAAATGACACGTTCATAAGGTATTTGACAGGGGCTTCATTTTCAATTGTTAAACCAGAAATCCCCTTATTGGGTGGAAAGGTACGACTTGGAATAACTGAGAATTTAAGAAGCTCTTTCTCAGGATGTTCTGTTTTATGCATTTGAGGTATTTGTATGTTATAAAAGCTCTCCAATAATGAAACGGCTTGAAAAAATGAAAAATCAAAGTATTCATTCAAAAGACGTTTCACTAAAGGACTATCTTGTAACCATTCTGTGGTTCCCATTGCTTTATTACCTTTCCATAAGGAAATGATTTAACAGTAAGCTGTATAAACGAGTTTATTGAAATAAATTGTCCGAAAAAGAAATCTATAACATTTGAAAATAGAATCAAACTATTGTCAATATAATAATCTTCGTTCATCCAAAGAGAAACTTCAAGTCCTCTATAAAAACAGTTTAATGTTGGATGCTTTCTCGTTATATGCTCCACTTGAATATCATTAACACCATCTATGAGTTGTTTATAAATGATTGAATCAGTCATATTATAAAGATGTAAAGTTTCTTTTAAAATATGTGGTGTCGTTAATGAAGAAAAGTTCAATGCAAGATGAGATAGTAATCGCCATTTTAAATCAGCATTGTCAAATGGTCGTACGGGTATTGTCGGTTGTTTAATACAGTTTATCTTGACACCTAACCCTTTTGTGGGATGCATTTCTGATTCATTAACAGTTTTAAGATTTTTGTTGATACAGTATAGTTTTAGAAATACCAATTGCTCTGGACGATCCCATGTGCCTTTTGTTTTATTAAATGATAAAAACATATCAGACGCATTATCGCCTTTTTTCAATGAAATACGTCTATGTTCATTCCAAAAAACAATGTCATCATCACTATTTTCATTGCTATGGTAAAATGAACAAAATGGTTTATATATCGTTTTTTGAGATGAATTGTCAGAAGGTATTGTTTCCCAAATATTTTCTACAGAAAAAACTTCAAGCTCCTGATTTCTATAGTAATCAGTATTAATGGGATACTCTGTCTGTTTATGATCTATGTTAATATGTGCTATGCGCTCAAAAACATTGACTGCTGGTGTTGCATGCAGGCAAAAAGTATTATCATTAATACTGACATATCTGTCTGTGTAGTTTGGGTAAATACAAATTTCAAAAAAATCTTTAACCTCATCGAGTTGGTTTAACTCATTGACATCAAAGAATAGAAATTTTTCTGGAAAATTAAAGTATTCATGTAATAAACGAAAGCCTGGAAAGGACAACTCATTGTCATGGAAGGGGGATAGTGATTCGTCAGCTTCAAAACCCACAGGTGATAATGAAACTGTTTTACAAACAGGCTTTTCATCTATGTTTGTATATTTTATTTTAACACTGCGGAAATTATGAATTAAATCATACAGTTTAAAAGGGTTACTGCAATTATCAGTGATAAAAAATCGAATAGAATCCAGTTTCATTGCTGAAAACTTTTTTCCCTTCATGGGTTTTATTTTTATTTTTATTTCATGAGAGTCCATGTCAGAGTTATATTGAGATGTAACAGAATCAATTGTAATTGGGTGCATATTAACCGGATAGCAGGTATTAAATTTGTATTGCTCTTGTTTGCTAAAAAACAATTCTGTTTTTCTGGGTACCTTGTATCCAGAATCAGGGATTTGATCTTTTGTGATTTGTACAATACAAAATGATGGAATAGGCCGGTTATATTGTGGAAAAAGAATATTAAAAAAAGATTCAATGATATCATCAAATTGAGAATCTAACTTTCTATTAACTCTTGCAGTTAAGAAAGAAAATGCTTCAATCAGACGTTCAGCATGAGAGTCCACATCCTCTCCCAATTTGAGTCTTCCAGCAATTTGGGGATGTGCTTTGGCAAATGTTTCTCCCATATTTTTAATATACTGGAGTTCGTCTTCATAGTATTTAAGGAGTTCTTTATCCATAGTGGTTCAATCTTCTTTAATATTTTGTATTAATGTTTTGTATTATTGTTCAACGCGATATTTCATATTTAACGTATCAAAGTATGTTTTGAACGTAAATGAAATATCTTTAATTCTGGCATAAATATAAAAACTAAGCTGCCATTTTTTTTGATAATCATCATATGATAATTCTTTTTTTTCATCATATTTAACAGAAACGTCAGTTAATCGGGGCTCAAATAATTCAATTTTTTTTTGTATTTCATTCTGTAAATACTGTTGTACAGAGGGCGTATTAGGGTTCATTCCTGTAAAATCAGGCAATCCATAATTCATAAATGATTGGCTATGATTTGAATTCTCTGTATCTGAAAAGGATTTATAGCATCTTGCGTTGAGAAGATATTCAATATCACGGCGAATAACATATTCCAACTTGCTAACAGAATCAACATCCGCATAAAAAATAGGCTCATTTGTACTTTCTGTATCTGTTGCAAGTATGCAGTCTAAAATTGAGTTTTTCGGCATAAGTCATCTCATCATTAAATGGTTAACTAATACTGGATTGCTGAGGTATACTTGTTGCTAACAAATTCTAAAACTTTATATTCGAACAATTCATATACAAAGGCAATCCATTCGTTGTTATTAATTATATAATTATTATTTGATTTTTCTGTTGTTTTTAAGTCAATAAACGTTTGCTGATTGTTGCGATCACAACTGAGTATGCCTTCTAAACTTTTATACTTAAAATAAAAATAATCATCATTCCAGATCAATTCACGAATATCATTCCTCACTAAACTCATGAAATGTAATAATTCATCCAGTTTTTTATATTCACCTTCACCAAACAACGTGATATCAGATTTTGTTAGTTTACAGTTAAGTTTAGTAAATTGCCTTGAATAAGTAACATTTTCGTTTAAAGTTATTGAAAAAATATGAAAATTTGAATCTACTGGAATGGAATATTTTTTAAAGAATTGATATAAAAAAGGAATGGTTGAATCACAAAATTCAGGGTCTATTTCAATCTCATTATCACGGTATTGAACTTTCTTATCTTTAACTATTGTTCTTTATAATATATTTAATTCCGCGGCCATGTATTATGAGTTTATTATCAATGTTATCTTCGTAACATGGAATATCTTCTTTTGTTAAGTATTTTTTAAATTTTTTTATAGCAAATTCTTCCTGTTTGTTATCCTTATCTATTATTGGTGGATAATAAAACATTTTATCACAATATTTTAAATATTCCCCTAAGCCAGTTGTGACCCCTTTTGCAAAGATTTCTCTAAAGTCTTTTCGTGTAAATTGATACTTATGTGCATGACCAAATTCATTATTAATCACACTGATTATTTTATTTAAGCCTTTCGAAGATGTAATATTAAATGCGTTTATATGCTTAAAGGGTGGCGGAAGATCTGATTTATCTGCACCTAATATGCAAACAGGAATAATTCGTCTTTCCAATGCCTTTGAGAATCCTGATTCAAAATAAATCCAGGGCGAATTGATTGAAGAAGAAGAAATAAAAACAAACAAAATTTGGGATTTTTTTAGATCATTTATCAGTTCCTGTTGCCAATTCCTTCCCATTTTTGATGCATCTTCATCACTATAAATAAAAATATCAACACATTCATTTAAAATTTTGGTTAATTTTTTTTTCAGACTTTCAATAATTTCTTTATCTTTTGAACTGTAGCTAAAAAATACTGAAGCTTTATTGTAGAAATATGTTTCCATTTTTACTTTTTTCATTTAAAAAATATTCTTTCGTTGTAAGTTGATATTAGAAGGACGAAAATTATCATTCCGCCCTTCTTTAAGTGAAAAACAGCAGAAAAGCAGTCAATTTTTTTGAATCACATTCTATA
>Ga0272440_1002135_pt1 | contig 15634 bp, 8 predicted proteins | sample SSMMMBAug17_FD_192440 | JGI IMG/M metagenome (GOLD analysis project Ga0272440, IMG submission 192440) | Marine sediment archaeal communities from Little Sippewissett salt marsh, Falmouth, MA, United States - SSM-MMB-Aug17 | ecosystem: Environmental > Aquatic > Marine > Wetlands > Sediment ... | reverse complement strand
GTATGAATTTGAACGAATGATCCCAGATGCTCCCGGTTCATATTTCAGTACCAATGATTTTATTGGGGATGGGGGAAATTGGATTCAGTCGGGGTTTCAGCATCCGGATTTGAAACCTGATTTTGATAGTGCGTATCATAAACAATTTGGCGTTTATGCGACAGCTCCAAGAAATAATGCATTAAGTGCTGTTAACCCAGCAGATGCTGCAAATTTAGACACATTTCCATATCAGTTTAATCATGTTTGTGAGCGTATAGAAGATAAGGAAGCTTCGAATAATGGTCAATTTGGTATAAAATTATCATGGTTTGCAGAACAATTGAATTATACTGAATTTGGTTTTTATTTTTTAAATTATCACAGCCGTAGACCTTTAATATCAGGGTTTGTACATGATGGCATTTCAGAGGCAATTTTAGATAACATCTTCCTTGGAAAAGCTGCTAAGCAATATATGATTGATAACAAAATCCCTAACGTAATAACAAAGGCAGACTACAAAATGATTGTGGAAGGAGTTAAAGCAAGCAGCGTTGGACAAGCGTTTCTCAATGACACGTTAGAAGGAAAGGCAAATGCAGCTGGCCTTAATCCTGCATATTTTTTTAGCCCAAATACAAAATATGGATCTGATTCTGATTTTGCAGGCTACGATCGAGATGGATGGATACATGGCTACACAGAATATCCAGAGAATATCAAACTACTTGGCTTAAGTTTTAATACAGTACTGCCCAATGGAATGTCTGTAGCAGGGGAATATTCTTATCGGATGGATGAACCCCTGCAAATTGATGATGTTGAAATGATTATGGCATTGAGTTCACCACTTTATGATTTATTAACTATTCTTGAAGTACCTTATGTTAAAAATGCTGGAAATGATTATTATTCACAACATCCGGATGGTGATACTTTTGGTAAAGCAATGCCTGGAGATTACATTATAGGTTATAAAAGATTTGACATCAGCCAGGCACAAGTATCCCTTACCCAGCTGTTCTCAGATGTTTTGGGAGCCAGCAAATTGTCAGTATTGGCTGAGTTTGGATATGTTTTTGTTCATGATTTTCCCGAACAAGATGAATTAAGATTCGATGCATTGGGAACTGTTAGAAGTGGCAATCCTACTCATGCGATTGATACTGGTGTTGATGGATATTTTAATCAGGCCGCATATCTTAGATATGGTTATGCTCCAGAAGGTGTAGAAACAAACGATTTCGCCAGCGCCTTCTCCTGGGGCTACCGCTTAATGGCCCAGTTTAACTACACCAACGTTTTTTCAGGTGTCAATGTCACCCCAAAATTCACCTTTGGTCACGATGTATATGGCAACACGCCAGCTCCTATCGTAACATTCATGAAGCACCGAAAGAATGCTTCACTCAATATCAATTTCGACTATCAACGAAAATATTCATTTGACATAGGTGGTCGGATGTACTGGGGCGCAGGAAGCGCCAATCGGATGGCAGACAGGGATTATGTATGGATAACGTTTAAATATTCAATTTAATTGGCTATCAGCAAATATAATTTAATTGGGCTATCAGCAAATATATCTGATAGAAAATCATATTAATTAAATTTTCAAAAATTTTTTAGGAGGACTTTATGGGCAAATGGTTTAAAAAAGGTATTATCTGTTTCATTATTTTAATCTGGGGAGGCCAGCTCGCCTGGGCAAAAGTTTCAGCAGATGAAGCCAAAAAATTGGGCATCACAGGTACACCACTGACACCTGTAGGGGCAGAGAGAGCGGGTAATGCTGATGGCACAATTCCTGAATGGAAAGGTGGGGTAACCAAGCCACCAGCAGGTTATAAAAAAGGGGATTATCATCCAATGCCTTTTCCAGAGGATAAAAAGCTGTTCACAATCACCGCGCAAAACTATGAACAATATAAGGATTTGCTGACAGATGGCATGATCGCTTTATTTAAAACCTATCCCAAAACATTTAAAATGAATGTATATCCAACCCATCGGACGGCATCAGCACCTGAATGGGTGTACAAAGACGCCATTTCAAATGCATCAGAGGCAGAACTTGTTGAAGGTGGCAATGGTTTTAAAGGTGCAAAAGGCACCAGTCCTTTTCCCATTCCGAAAAGCGGTGTGGAAGCAATCTGGAATCATGTTACCCATTATCGCGGACATTCTGTAGGAAAATATGGAGCACAGGCTGCTCCAACACGTAATGGGGATTATACAATTATGAAAATGGTTGAAACAATCCTGCTTCCCTATGGTGATCCTAAGGCAACAAGAAAACAAGTCGAAAGAAAAAATCTATTTGGATTCTTTTTGCAGATTATCACATCCCCTGCACGCCTTGCTGGTACAGCGCTTTTGATTCATGAATATATTGATCAGGTAAAAACACCTCGAAAAGCCTGGACATATAACACCGGCCAACGCCGTGTGCGTCGCGCACCAAATGTTGCGTATGATTACCCGGGAACAGCATCTGATGGTCTTCGCACGACAGATGACTGGGATTTTTATAATGGCGCTCCGGATCGTTATGAATGGAAACTGGTTGGAAAAAAAGAAAAATTCGTGGCATACAATTGTTATAATCTGCATAGCAATAAAGTGAAATATGCCGATATTTTAACCCCAGGCCATATCAATCAAGACCTTGTACGTTATGAACGTCATCGTGTATGGGTGGTTGAAGCCAATCTGAAAAAAGGGATCAGGCATTTGTATAAAAAACGTGTGTTTTATCTTGATGAAGACAGTTGGGCATCATTGGCAGCAGAAATGTACGATACACGCGATCAGCTCTGGCGAGTTGTTTTAGCACACGCAGTTAATTATTATGAAGTGCCCACTTTATGGTCAACCCTGGATGTTTATCATGATTTGCAGGCGGGTCGTTATCTGGCCACCAATTTGGATAATGAAGAAAAAATGTTTGATTTTTCATTATCATTATCCAAGAGAAATTTTACCTCTGGCGCGTTGCGTCGTACAGGCATTCGTTAGCACTGATCGATTCAGTGTTTTTTAGGGCGTTTTATTTGAAAAGCTTTCAGAATTAATTTGATTTCAATTAAATGGGCTGGTCAGACAAATCAATTGGACTTGTCTGACCATTCCAATTCAGCAAACAAGAACCTTTGAACATTCCAATCCTTTTTTTCAATCAGGAATGCGCCCTTTACCCCATCAATCATGTCGATAGTTTTACGTGAAGCGCATCGACACTTATTTTTTTCAGGAAGGCAGGCATTAATGATCAAGCTGAATTTTGCATTCAATGTCTTTTCCAAGACAGTCAAAGGGCAAAATCAATGGTTTATGTATCCTTTGATTTTATTTATTATTTTTAATTTTTGTGTCATACAATGGACATGGGCCGAAGACGAAAGTGATATTCTCTACGCAGTCCATCAACCCCTGGTTGAAAAGTCGTTATTACTGGATATAGTAAAAACAGAAGATGCAAATTTTGTAGCAGTAGGGGAACGCGGGCATATTATTTATTCCGCGGATGATGGCAAAACATGGACACAGGCAACAGTCCCCACACGTTCTACGCTGACAGCCGTTTACTTTATCAATGCGAAACGCGGTTGGGCAGTGGGGCACGATGCGATTATCCTGACCACATTTGATGGCGGCAAGTCATGGGCACGTCAATTCTTTGCGCCGGAAAAAGAACAACCTTTTATGGATGTCTGGTTTCATACGACACAATATGGCATTGCTATTGGCGCTTATGGCATGTATCTGGATACAACTGATGGCGGTGACACCTGGAATGAAAAATACTATGAAACCCTCGATGACCCTGACTTTGGACTCCCACATTTTAATTCAATTGCTTTTACAAATGAAGAAGTTTTGTATATGGCAGGAGAAGCTGGATTTCTGGCAAGATCCAACAATTTGGGTGAATCATGGGCTGCTTTGGATCGCCCTTACAATGGATCCTATTTTAACTTATTAATTTCACAAGATAACATGATGGTACCATCTGGGCTACGCGGGAATGTATGGCTTTCTGAAGATCAGAGCGCAACGTGGAAAAAACTGGAAACTGGCAATGTCGCCAGTGTCAATTGTGGCATTCAGTTATCCAGCGGCGAATTGTTTTTTGTTTGTATGGATGGTGTATCAGTAATTTGCAAAAAGGATGGAAGTGACCGCAAGGTTAATCTTCGTGCGGACCGAGTCGCTCTTTCATCAGTTGCAGAATTAACCCCCCATCATTTGATTGCAGTTGGTGAAAAGGGTGTATTACACATTGGGCTTGATGGGAAAGATATTAAATAGCCATTATATAAAACTTTCATAGAGGAGATAAACATCGTGGAAAGGATTGTCCAATTTATTGAAAAAATACTTTTTAGTTTCCGGCCAGTCGTCATTGCATTTTTTATCTTATGTACCTGCCTGTTGCTGTGGAGCGCCTCATTCATTCGTATTGATGCCGGATTTGAAAAAAATATCCCCCTGGAACATGAATACATGAAAACCTTTTTAAAACATCAGGAGCTATTCGGGGGGGCCAATCGTATTTTGGTGGCTGTTGAAGATATCCGAGGGGATATATTTAATCCAGAGGCATTAAAGGCAATAAGAAGTGTTAATGATGAAATTTTTTTTATTGAGGGGGTTGACCGCTCAAAAGTGATATCAATTTTCTCACCAAGCACGAGATATATTGAAGTTGTTGAAGATGGATTTAGAGGCGGGCCGGTCATTCCTGCAGATTTTAAGCCTGTTCCTGAAAGTATCGAGCAGGTCCGAAAAAATACGATTAAGGCCGGTATTGTTGGGCGGCTTGTATCCAATGATTTTTCATGTGGTTTGATTTCAGTTCAACTTCAGGAAATCAACCCAAAAACCGGTGAACGTTTAAATTATATTGAATTTGCACGAAAACTTGAGAAATTGATTCGGACGAAATATCAACAAGACAATATAAAGATTCATATTATTGGTTTTGCAAAAATGATCGGTGATATCGCTGATGGTACGCGTGGTGTTATATTTTTCTTTGGCCTGGCGATAATCATTACGTTTTTTCTTGTATACATTTACTGTCGTTCAGCACGATTATCGATTATGCCAGTTATTTGTTCATTGGTCGCAGTTGTCTGGCAATTGGGATTATTAAATGCAGTTGGATTTGGAATGGATCCCATGGCGATACTTGTTCCATTTCTGGTGTTTGCCATTGGTGTCAGTCATGGCATGCAAATGATAAATGGCATGGGAAACAATGTTGCCAGTGGTATGGCACCATATGAAGCTGCCCGCGCAGTATTCCGAAGATTGTGTATACCCGGTAGTGTCGCATTAATCAGTGATACAGTCGGTTTTTTGACCCTGTTGCTGATTAAAATCGGAATGATTCAGGAATTATCAATTAATGCCAGTCTGGGTGTCGCATCAATCATTCTTACGAATCTGGTATTACTTCCCATTCTGTTATCATATTTAAAATTCAGCAGTTCTTTTAAAATGAAATATGAAAAAACCCTCAAATTTCATGATCGTATCTGGCAACCGCTTTCGCATCTGGCAAAACCGCGTATCGGTCTTGCTGCAATAGTATTTGCAGTGATTATTGCAGCTCTTGGCTTTAAATATGCTCTTGAAATGAAAATTGGAGATCTGCATGCTGGCGCACCAGCACTTCATGAGGATTCCCGCTACAATAAAGACATCGCGTTGATCACCGACCGGTTTTCCATTGGTGTGGATGCCATATCGATTATCGTAGAGGCCTATTCAAATGCCTGTACTGAACATGCAGCGATGAATGCCATTGATGAGTTTCATTGGCATATGGAAAATGTAGAAGGGGTTCATTCGGTAATCAGTTTGCCTGATGTGTCCAAATTATTCAATGCGGCATATAATGAAGGCAATTTGAAATGGCGGGTCATCTCCAGAAATGTATATGTTTTAACGCAAGCCACGTCAAGAATCAAAAGCGGTTCAGGACTGTTAAATGGTGATTGTTCAGTTATTCCAGTTGTCATCTACACCAAAGATCATAAAGCGGAAACTATTGAAACCATTGTCAGTGCAGTGAAAAAATACGTAGCAGAACATCCAAATGATAAACTCAAGTTTCGATTATCAACCGGACCGGTCGGCGTCATGGCTGCGAAAAACGAGGCTGTTACAGCCGCGCAAAACCCCATGCTGATGTGGGTTTATGGTGTCGTTATCTTTTTATGTTTCATTACATTCCGATCTATTATTGCAACCTTTTGCGTCATTTTACCATTGGTCGTTGTTTCTATTCTTGCTCAGGCTTTGATGACATTGCTTCAAATTGGCTTAACTGTATCCACACTGCCAATTCTAGCGCTCGGAGTTGGTATTGGGGTTGACTATGGAATTTATATTGTAACGCCATTGTTGTTAAATCTTAGAAAAGGCCTCACCCTGTACCAGGCGTACCTCGCCACGTTGAGAACAACAGGCAGCGCGGTCATGTTTACTGGTTTTACGCTGGCAGTTGGAGTGAGTACATGGATATTTTCGGAATTGAAATTTCAGGTTGATATTGGCATCCTGTTAACATTTATGTTCTTATTGAGTATGTTTGGTGCTATTCTCCTGCTACCTTCTTTGGCTGCACAGTTTTGGGGGGAGAATCGGATGAAATTTAATAGTTGAGCATTATTTAATTCTTCCGATAAATCGCTGAATATTATATGCTCATTTGAACGTGATCATACATAATGATAAGGTTGTGTAGAGACGTAGCATGCTACGTCTCTACAGTGGGTGCATTCTAAAAAATGTCCCCTTTTTTAGAATGCACCCCGCCACAGTATTTCTAAAGAATGTTCGGAAAATATCATGCTCGTTTTTATTGATCGTCCAAAAAATATGGTCGTGTAGAGACGTAGCATGCGATGTCTCTACAGCACATTAACCTCAAAACGAACAATATCAATAATGGGGAGGTTATTTTCAGAGAATTCCTAAGTTAAGTCAAAAAACTACAATTAGGAGACAGGGTAGGAGCAAACAAGCCTATGCCCATCAACAGAAAATACGCCAATCTTTTCACCAAAATCAAATGTACAGGATCTTGATAATCCTTAGAATCTTAATCAGTAAATCAAAAAAGGAAATCAAATGTATCAAAAACTGATATGCATCATCATCATTGTTTTTTTTACAAACATCCCCCCAGCATTTTCAGCCGGCGGAAAAGTGACAATACACAATGCACGCTTTGTTTATTCTTTAAAATATATGAGCAAAGACCAGGAACATACCATAAATTTCGACCCACAGAATGAAGGCGGTCAATATCGACTCAAGGGAAAACGAAATTTTCAGATTCTTGAAGTCTATATCAATGAAAATGGCAAGGAAAGAATATGTAAATGTGGTGAAGATGCCGCATTCCGATGGCGAACCCGCCATCCGGTCGATGTGAAATACAAAAGTGAATATGAAGGTATTGATAAGCCGACAGTGCATGTTACCGGAACATTGGATCAAAATTTTAAAAAAATTAATTGTCCTTGTGAGTAAAAAATAGTCATTTTCATATTCCTTATTACCTGCTTACTTACCTATCTTTTTTATTGATCTCTCCAACTATCTTTGATAATAAAACGTCATATTTTTGATGAATTAAGGAGCTTTTTATGACAAAAATCGGAAAAATTCAGGTAACAAAAGGTGTTTATTGGGTTGAGATACCGGATGAAAATATTTATATTTTATGTGGTTGTCCGGCTGACAGTGTCAAGCATATGAAAAAAAGAGGATTGGTCGTTACGCGTGAAGAAAAGGGGGTCTCATTTGAGACGGGCCCAAATGTCATATTGCTTTCAGATGTGATGCTTCAAAATGGAGGATTTGCCAATATGGCCGAATTTCCGGTTTTGCAAATGCTATATTTTCAAGGCATGATTATCCCCAAACATCCCAATAATACTGGAATCAAACCCATGTTAATCGGATCTGAAAATCAGGTTGAAGCCCAGATGCAATATATTTATCGGGGAAATTATGGCTTGATTTCAGAAAATGAAATACTTGATGCCGGAATCAGTCCAGAAAAAACCAGAGCCATGATGCGATTGAAACTCAAATTTGCCTTTGGCACCATTCGTAATACAGAGGCCTTGTTAGATAGTCGCATTATCAGTAATGAACCAGTTGAGATTCGCAATAATGTATTTGTTAGACGTGTAAAACTTAATGTTTTTGAATTTCAATATCAGGATGAAACTGTTACTGTTGATCTGAATCTTTCACCACACGAAATTTATGGTGCATCTTACACATTAGATTTTCATCATATTAAACGTGAATACTTTGCAGTGCTGCATTCCGGTCAGGGGGATGGATGGGATGTCAATCGTCCGACCATGTCATCCATTTTGATGTTTCAGGGAAAAATATATTTAATCGATACCGGCCCCAACATTCTTTATAGTATAATGGCTTTAGGAATTGGTGTGAATGAAATTGAGGGCATATTTCATACCCATGCGCATGATGATCACTTTTCTGGATTAACAAGCCTGATGCATACAGACCATCGAATCAAATATTATGCAACATCGCTGGTGCGGGCATCTGTAACCAAAAAGTTAAGCGCCTTGGTATCAATTGAAGAAGAGGATTTTGCCAATTATTTTGAAATCCATGACCTTGAATTTGACACCTGGAACAACATTGAAAGCCTGGAAGTCAAGCCCATATTTTCGCCGCATCCAGTTGAAACCAGTATTCTGATATTTCGGGCACTTGGCAAAGATGGGTATAAAACCTATGGTCACTTTGCAGATATTGTTTCCCTGGATGTTCTAAAAAATATGATCACTGATGATCCTGATTCAAATGGCATTTCTAAGGAATGGTTTGATGAGGTTTGTAAAAATTATTTGGAACCACTGGATATTAAAAAGATTGATATTGGCGGTGGAATGATTCATGGTGTGGCAGAAGATTTTAGACATGATGCCTCTCAAAAAATTATCATGAGTCATACATCCAAAGAATTAACCTATCATCAAAAAGAAATTGGTTCTGGTGCACCATTTGGCATGGTTGATGTGTTGATTCCATCACATCAGGATTATGTCCGACGCCATGCATTTCATTTTTTACAATCATATTTTCCCAATGCACCATCTGATCAGCTTGGCATGCTGCTCAATAATCCATTGGTTACCTTTAATCCAGAATCTATTGTTATTAAAGGCGGAAAAGTCAACGATAATATTTATCTTTTATTAACCGGTGAGGTTGAAATCATCCACACAGCGACTGATGGTTACAGTATGCTATCTGCCGGGGGAATTATTGGTGAAATGTCAGCCCTGTGCAATGAACATTGCAAAGAAACCTATCGTGCAATTAATTTTGTTCAGGCCCTTGAAATCCCTTGCAGTCTCTATATTGATTTTATCAAACGAAATGGATTGTATGCAGAAATTGAACAACTTAAAAACAGAGAATTTCTTCAGAACACATGGTTGTTTGGCGAGGCCATCTCTTATCCCACACAAATTATGATTGCCCAGGAACTCGTGGTTGTGAGTTATTCAAAAGGTCAGGAAATACCACTGGAAAAAAATACCGATATTTATATGCTAAAGCAAGGATCTCTTGAACGGATTCTGGATGATCATGTTTATGAAACATTGTCATCAGGGAGTATTATTGGTGAAGAAAGCATATTGTTTGGAACATCTTGTATTTTTAAGACAATTGTGGCTGAAAACTCGAAATTATTAAAAATACCTGGCAAGGTATTACTTAACATTCCGATTGTGCGATGGAAACTTTTTGAAACCTATGATAAGCGAATGAAATTTATTTTAAATCCGAACGTCACAAATAGACCCATGTTCAGTTGGCGTGAAGAATATGCGGTTCAGGTAGAAAGCATGGATAAAGATCATATGCATTTTCTGAAAAAAGCCAACACATTGTATCAATTGATTCAAGATGGCAATCAACCCGATTTTATTGAAACAATGGACCAACTGATTACCTTTGCCCAACGACATTTTAAAGATGAAGAATCCTTGATGAAAGAACATTCATATCCAGAATACACCTTGCACCACAAAAAACACAAAAAAATTCTTCGGGAAGCTTTGGAAGTGGTCAAGAAAATTAAGGAAAATAAACTGGAAATTGATTTGGATTTTGCACATTATTTAAAGGATTGGATCATTAATCACATATTGACTGAGGATCGCAAATATGGTGCTTTTCTGAGTGGAAAAATTGATATATAAGGAATAAAATATCGGGCATATTATAGTCGTAGCCTGGATTCCCAAATCATTCGGTTTGGAAGCCAAATTTTTAATTCGTTGTTGTTTGACTCCCAAATCTGAAGATTTGGGAATCTGATATACCCGATAATTTTTGATCGTTTAAGCCTGGTTATCTGAACTTAGGAAAGCTCGGTAAATAACCATGCTCAATTTTTTGGTCGTCCAAAAAATAAGGCCGTGTAGATACGTAGCATGCTACGTATCTACAGTACATTTACCTCAAAATGAACAATATTAATTATAGGGAAGTTATTTTCAGATATGTCTTAGGAATGCTCGAAAAATAAGTTCCCCATTTGAAAAAATGTTCATCGGGGTTTTTGTTCTGTAGAGACGTAGCATGCTACGTCTCTACGTGCCAAAGGATTATATGTTAAAGATAAAAGGGGAAATTATTTTTCGAGCATTCCTTAGCCCAAAGATTCGGCGACAGAAACAGTTCGATCTCCAAGCATATTTACATAACTACCAAATTCATTGTCATACCAGCCATATACGATGGTCTGGGTTACAGGAATACGAATCATTTTTTGTTCAATCTGGTCTAAAATTTCTTGTTTGAGGCCAATGACTTGGTTTAAGTCAATGGACACTTCAGCAGTTCGCGTATGTGTCTCATGACCTTCAATTACTGTAGCTGCTCGGGGTAATCCAACAATATCCATAGAAACATTCTGTTTTTCTGAATATTGTAAATATTTCCTGGGATCATTACTTGCTGCCTGCTGATAAACCTGATTGATCATTTCCCGACGAATACTACTACCTTCTTTGAGATCTTCTTGAAAATTAACAAGAAGAATGACGAGAGAACCTGTAATATTCGGTACTCTAACTGATTCCGCAATAAATCCAATATTTTTCATTTCTGGAATAACCAGACTTAACGTCTGTGCAGCACCAGTTGTTGTTAAGATAATATTATTAAAAACACTTCTGTTTTTTCGAAGATCTTTTGCATTTGCTTTGGGCAGCCTGTCAAGTACCTGTTGCGAGCCAGTAGCTGCATGAATTGTTGCCATAGATGCTGAGAGAATTTTTTGGGAACCAAAATAGTCAATGAGGGGCTTGATCATGTGGGCAAGGCAAGTGGTTGTACATGACGCATTTGAAATAATTACGTGTCTTCGCGGATCATATTCATTGTCATTTATTCCCATCACTGTCGTCATACAATCGTCAGGTATGGGCTTACTTTTATCCTTAATTTTAAAAGGCGCTGAAACAATTATTTTGGATACGCCAGACTCAATATGACCTCTAATAGCACCTTTTGATGTATCCGGCGATAAGGTTGGGTCCAAAAATTGACCGGTTGTATCGACAACAATCTGAACATCATGTTCATCCCAATTAATTTCAGCGGGAAGTCTATCTTTTTGTAAGAAATATATTTCAAGCCCATCAGCGACAATGCAATTTTTTGATATATCAACAGTGACAATGTTCTCCGGCGCTTGAAAACCATAAAGGTAGCCAGCCAAAGAACCGTATGTTGAATCTCGTTCCAAATAGTGTGCGATATCATTCAATGATTTTCCAACATCTCTGCCAATATTCACAACGAGTTTTTTAAAATATTTTCGAGCAATATGATGCCATACAGTCAGTTTACCAATACGCCCAAAGCCATTGATTCCTAGAATATTGTCTGTTTGAATATGCATAAACAACTCTTCAGTTTTATTTGTTAAATTACTAAATCATAGCATATAATGATTAATCTTGCAATTTATTAATGATATCTTGAATAACTTTATCGGCCTTATCTGTGTCAATCTGGCATGTTCCTACCTTAAAATGACCACCTCCGCCATATTTAAGCATCAACGAACCAACATCTTTTTGAGCAGATCTATTGATTATGCTATGCCCCACAGAAAGCACGACATTTTGTTTGTTTAATCCCCAAAATGCCTTTACCGATACATTTTGATCTGGATAAAGTGCATATTCAATAAATCGGTTGCCAACAATATTTTCTGTTTGATCTCGATAGTCAATAACCAGTACATTCTTATCAGCGCGACTATGATTTTTGATATTTTTTTTGTATCTTTCCTGGTTTTCAAAATAGAGTTGGATACGTTCAACAATATCTGGAATTTCTAGAATGTCCTCAATCGGCATAGAACGACAATATTTGATCGTATCTTGCAATAATGCCAGGTGGTCAATCCTAAAATTTTTGCAGCGGCCAAGGCCTGTGCGAACGTCTATAATGAATGCTAAAAGGATCCATTTTTCTGGTTCTAATATTTCTTTTTGGGTCAAATCAGCAGGGTCATATTTATCAATGGCCCACATTAATCCGCTATCATCGAATTGTTTGAGTTCTTTGGTACCATTATAATAATCATAGATTACTCTTGCACAACTGGGGGAAAGGCGTGCGAATCCTCTATACGCACGTGTCAGACTGCCATAACCAGCATTCTTATTAAGTTGCAATCGTTCCAGTTCAGTTGAATGATGATCAAACCACATACCACATCCTGGACTATATGGGACATTGGCAAGGACATCATTTTTTGACAGGCTTACTTTACCATCCTGGATATCCTTTGGATGCATAAATAAATAATCATCAATTATGCCAAGCTCTTCCAGTAATACAGCACAAGCAAGGCCATCAAAATCTGGTCTGGTAACTAAACGCATGGATATTTTTCTCCTTTTTTGGGCACCTGGTTAAATCAATTATGTGCCATTTTTCATTTGCCAGTTAACACTTTTTTGCACAATCAGTGCCATAAGCCTTTAATAATAAAAAATTATAGTCTTGTTTCCTTTGCATTGCATTTATTCAAAAATTATAATAAGCTGATAATATGAAATATAAACATTCGGTATTATTTTATAAAATGCGTATTCCATTCATAACAATCAGTCTAATTCTCATAATATGTACGATTCCTTTTGGGGATGTTTACCCGCAGTCCCCCCCTCAAGAAAGAATTGTCGGCGGAAATGAAGTCAAACGTGCATTTTGGCCCTGGATGGCAGCATTGGTCAAAAGAAACAGTCCCACATTATTTAGTGGCTTTTTTTGTGGGGGTGTCTTAATTCATCGGCAATGGTTATTAACTTCCGCCCACTGTGTGCATCATTATTTACCAAATGAATATACAGTCGCACTCAATGTACATGATTTAAGAACTGACCAGGGAGACATTTATCAGGTTCGAAAACATGTGATTCATCCAGAATTTAATAGTGTGAATTTAGATAATGACCTGGCATTGATTCAACTCAAAAATGCAAGCCCGAATCCAGTCATTGAATCCACATTATCACCTTCAATTAATGAAGGATCATCAGGTATCGTAATCGGTTGGGGACAACTGTCAGAATATGGAAACTTTGCAACAACTATGCAACAGGTTACTGTGCCGATAGTGTCCAATGTGAGTTGTCAACTCGCATTTCAGAAGGATCCAACCGACGTTCAGATCTCATCAAATGTCATCTGCGCGGGCGAGTCGGAAGGCGGAAAAGATGCCTGCTATGGTGACAGCGGCGGGCCACTGATCATTCATTACTTAAATCGCTGGGTATTGGCCGGTATTGTGAGTTGGGGGCATGGCTGTGCCCGTCCTGATTACTATGGCGTTTATACCCGTGTTTCCAAATATGTTGACTTTATTGAAAGAAACGTCCCATCCATTACGCTGACTGGGCAAATCACATTTCAATCAATAGCAATTAAGGATAATCCAATTTCTGCCCCATACGCATTAGTCAAACTGGTTGATACTGAATATATGACTTATACTGATCGCAATGGTTGTTACTCTTTTGATGTGCCATCGGGGATTTTTTTTATCTCAATCAAAGCAGATAACTATCTATCAGTTATTCGAGAAATTAATTTGTGTCAACGCAAAAAAGTGGTCTATAATGAAAGCCTTCAAAAAATTGTTGATGGTGATTTCAATGCGGATGGAACAGTCGGTCTTTCTGATATTCTAATAATGCTAAAAAAGATCGTAAAGGAATAAATTCGGTATTGTTTTGAAGCTACTCGGATTTATTCTTATCTTGACTCTTTGTTTTGGTTTCAGTCGATTTGGCATTTTTCTGATTTACTTTTTTATTTTTGTTTTCCTTAGCTGTCGTTTTTGCTTTTTCCTTTTGTATCTTAACTGCATTCATAACTTTTGATATAATTAATTTCATTTGTTTATTATCTTTAATTTTCGGATCATATTCCAGCGCTTTTTGAAAATGAACAGCTCCTTCCTGTTGTTTTTTTAAATATTGATATAAAACAACCCCTAAATTTTTATGCGCCATTGCCCATTTGGGACGAATTTGAATGGCTTTTTGAAAGGCATCCCGCGCTTCTTCGTACAATTTCTTATTAAGAGCGACAATTCCCACATTAAAGTGAATGACCGGATTCGTCGGATCAAATGTGGCTGCCAGACGAAAAGACTGAAGTGCCTTGTCCAGCTTTTTTTGTTTCATATAAATATTTGCTACGTTGTTATGCACTTTGGCATAGTCCGGTTTAATATCAATAACGCCTTGATACGTTTTCAGTGCATTTTCGTAATCATTGACATTCCCATATGCAACCCCGAGGTTCAGCATGGCATTCATATGATAAGGATAGACCTCGATTACTTTTTTTAGAGACTCAATCCCCTTTTTTGCATTGCCTGATTCAATATATGCCCGACCCATGTATGACATTATTTTTCGACGATTAGGATTAAGCGCAATGGCATTGTTGGCTTCACGAATGACACCATGCCACATTTTAGCTTTTTCTGCAGATGTTATTCGAAGGTAGTAGCGATCACATTCCAACCATTTTTTTTCAAGGCCATATAATTGCGTTGTAACAATAAAGGCAACAAAAACAAGAATAATCGAAAAAACCGGTGAAAATTGAATATAGGCCGGTTTCGTATAATGCACATAGAAATAACCGGCAGTTGCAAGATAAATCATTAAAAGTAATGGCGGCAGCGCCCGTTGAAATGGAAAACTAAAAAACGCGTTCATCAGAAGACCAACCATACAGACAGCAATTCCTATGATCATAAACCGATTTTCTTTTTCATAATCAAGGATACGTTTGATCATATAAGCCGTGCCAATCGCCCCCAACAATAAAAAAAACATGCCAATTGAGCCGGTTTCAGACCAGGTCTGGATGTAATCGTTGTGCGCATTGGTGAGCTGAAATTGCTCGCTAAACCAACGTTCAACAACCACCTTTCGAAAATAGAGGGGATAATATACTTTATGATTGCCCAGTCCAACACCAAATATAAAATAGTCTTTAATCATTTCCCAGCTATTTCTAAATATGGCAAAGCGGC
>Ga0272440_1002134_pt1 | contig 15636 bp, 14 predicted proteins | sample SSMMMBAug17_FD_192440 | JGI IMG/M metagenome (GOLD analysis project Ga0272440, IMG submission 192440) | Marine sediment archaeal communities from Little Sippewissett salt marsh, Falmouth, MA, United States - SSM-MMB-Aug17 | ecosystem: Environmental > Aquatic > Marine > Wetlands > Sediment ... | reverse complement strand
TAACATGAAGTGTCATATCAATATAGATGATATTGCTCAAATCAATAGAGAATCACTTGAAAGATTAACTAAAGAGGACATAATATTTTTATGTCTTGATCTTTTTGTAGTTTGATAAAATACTGTATTTTTGGGGGGCATCAATGGTTCCAAAAATTCATTTATTGCATCTTGACGAACACGTACTACTGAAATAATTGATTTAATGCCTTCAGATTCTATATCTTTTGTAATAGTGGTACATATATTGAAATATTAGGAATTAAAGATTTAATAAACTTAAATTGTGCATGATCAGTCATAGTTTGCCTGTAAAGGTTTTCAGAAAATTCATTAAAATTTTTAGTTGATTTTTCAAGGATTTTAATAATTTTTTGTAAAGACTTTTTACGCCACACATAAAATGTCAGAGCATATTTGGGATCTGAAAATAGTGGAAATCTCTTTAAAGAGTCTGAAAAATTATTTGTATCTCTACGTTGAGTAAACAATTCAGTTATTATATTGCCATTATTATCACAAATCCATGATCCTGTAACAATACCATCGCATGAAATGTTCTCAGGTTCTTCAAGATAATCTATAGAGGTAGAAAATAAAGATTCATCAATGTGAATATAATCTTTTCCCAAATAAATATATTTACCTTTTGCCATATCTACATAAACAATTAATTCTTTAAAAAAACTAGTTAAATCATAATAATAAGGAGATGCCATATCATTAAGTTCAATATTTTTATGTCTTGATTTATTTAAACTTTGTAAAAAAATTGAAGAAATTATACCATTTTTCTCCTTAATAAAAGCGCCATCCAAACGCATTCGCAAAACAGTAATTAAAGGTTCTTTATAATTATTAAGGATATTTTTATTTTTGACTTCCTTACGTTTTTGATAAATTATATCCAATTCGCGCTGAAGGAATACAGTTTCTTCATTATCACTTCTGCTCTTTTCAAGTTCACCGGGAACAGAAAATAAAGGGGAACCTTTTAGAAGATAGTTACATACTCTATCAAGTGCAGGATCATTTCCTTCTGATAATTCATTAATACTATTTATTTTAATGTCACATTTATAGTGGTCTTTAATTCCAATAGATTTAAATTTATTGCTAAGTCTATAGAAATAAAAATAAAACCCACGATATGCCTTTTTTAAAAAATTTAGTTCATTACTTTGTTTTTTAGAAATAGCCTTTTTTAAAGAATCTAAGTAACTATCAGGAGTAAGTACTCTTTCTAAACCCATATCTAAAAAATTATATATTATGTCAACATTACTTACAGTTGGGAGACCTCTTAAAATTGCTTCAACTCCTGCTGTACTGCCAAATGAGATAACAGCGTCAGCAAACCACATTAATTCATAAGAAGTAATTTTCTCTTTTGGCATAATTACTCTAACAGTTTCAGGGCGAGTTCTATTTAAATGAAAGAGTTGTTTTAAGAAAGTAAAACCTGTATGATTGTCTCCCACAACATTGGGGTGATGGCGGAAAACAATATATACATCCGGCCATTTTGCTAAATTTTTAATTATATCTTTAATTGCAATGATAATTGAGGTAAAATTTATACACAACTCTTTATACATTCCTAGTTCCCAATCGCTGGCAAGAAAAACAGCTATCACAATAGAATCTTTAGGTAAACGTAGTGATTTTCGTAACTCGCCAAATTGTAAATGGTTTGATCTATAAAAGGCTGGAATTGCATGATTTTTACCATCTTCTCTTTCTTTTAGTAATTTTTTAACTTTTTTACATTCTTCATGTGATAAAGGTATTTCTTTCCATTTTGACATGGCTTCAGGACGTCCTGCAGGTAGTCCTTCATGGCCATTTTCAAGAAACATAAAGCTATCATCAATACTACCTCGTTCATGTACTAAAACAGGAATATTATCCTGGCGCGCTAATTCAAAAAATACGCTATAATGCGATATCTTTGCATGAAAACAAACAATATGATCGGGCTGCATTTTTTTGATAAGCTTATCATATGAAATTTTTACCAATGCAGCATTATATAAAAAATTTTTGTAAATCTTAATAGTTTTTTCTTCTGAGAAATCTGGTTTTGATATTAATAAATAACTACAAACTCCAGAGTTAACATATTCTCCTAAATCTTTTCCTTCAAACTTTGCATCTAATAATTCATTTCCCTTCAAACTTTCAGTCCATTGACTGCACCTTATGTAATCTTTCTCTTGTAATACAGAGCTTAAAGCTATAGAAGGAACTTTAAAAAAATTTACAATATTTTTACTTTCAGATAGGCAAACTTTACAAAAAGTTTCTTTACCCCTAGCATTTGGACATTCTTTGAAAACTCTGCCACAATACACAAATAAGACTTCAGCTCCTCTTAATTGTAAAGAAGATGATATTGCTGCATCTACCTGATGATGTAAATGCCAGTTTCCATGAGGTGCAAAAAATAAAATTTTCTTCATAATTTTTATTGTCACTCCTTTCAATTAGCATGTTTGAGAAAAGTACCAACTTAAAAGATGCATCCAAAATAAAAATATAGCTCTGTTTTCAATTTATGCATTTTTTTATTGGGCTAAGTATATTTATAATCAATACTTTCATTTATTAAGATTTATAAATTAATAATGTCTATTTCATTTATTCATCCCAGATATTTTGTTTTTTCCAATTACCTTTTGAATCTTTACTCCAGACACGCGGATCGCGAAATGAATCTGCAATTTCATCAAATTCTTTTTCTTCCATATCAACATATTCAAGCCACCTTGATAAGTCTCTACGCGGTTTAACATGATCATATTTTCTTACAAGCTCAATACCCTCTTCACGAGTCATATCTCCTGTTCGAATATCTTTTGAAGCGTGATCTGAAGCTCTGCCATACCCAAATTTAATATATTTCATATAATCATGTATACCATTTTCATGCATATCATCAAGATTAGAGATTCTTCTATAAGTTCTTTCAAAAGGTTGACGGCTGGGTTCCCATTGGTACTTATCAATCATTAATTGTGCGTGCTTATTCGGTTCCCATTTGAAAAAGTTGCCAACATAAAGACCTCTAATCCCAATGTCTGCAAATTCTTCATCACTTGGCATTTGTAGCCATCGCAAATTATTTTCTGTTAACCCTTCTTCACCAACCATATCTTTACAGGTAAAACCTCGTAAATCATGCTCTAAAACCATTCTTTTATTATATTCAACAAAATCATCAGGAGAGAACATTCCTGATTGGTCCCAGGCAATTTCACCCCATATGACAATAGGAATTCTAAATTTAACAGCAACAATAATTGGAACAGTGAAAATACCAGCATGGTTATGCCAATTCATATCACCCATTTTTTTAAAGCAGATACGATTTAATTTTTTTATGGTGTCTATACCTGCACCAAAAATATAATGATCAACATTGAAAACATGTCTCATGCGATCTAGGTTTTTTTGTCCCTCTTCTAAATAATTATTCCCATGGTAGGTAACAAGCAATGGATTAAATCCAAATACTTCTTTGATAACGTGTGCCTGATAGTAACTATCTTTCCCACCACTAACAGGGATAATACAATCATAACCAGATGTGTTTGTTGCACTTGCTTTATTAATGATATCGTAGAAAATATTCTTCCTTCTATCCCATTCTTTTTCTTCTATTGCATCCACTTCCTCTGCTACGCGGCAAGCACTACATACACCTTCATCATCAATCATAAGATTGACAGATATTTCTGGATAAACACATTTTTGACAAAATCTCATTTTTTACACACCTTCAGATATTATTGTTTGTATTGCTGGTTTTCTTACATTAAAACCTGAATCAAATAAGAAATTTTTTGCCTGAAAAACACTATTTTCAGTATAGTTAAATATATTTGCAGCTGATACAGCGCTAACATTTGTTTTTATACCTTCTGCAAGATGTTCCCATTTTCCTACACCACCCAAAGCAATAACAGGAGTGTTAACTGCTTCAACCACTGATGATATTAAATTAATATCATATCCTTTCCCCATACCATCTTGATCAATGGAATTCAAAAGAATCTCTCCAGCACCTAACTTTTGAGCCTTTATTGCCCATTGTTGAGGAGTATATTTTGTAGGAGTTCTACCTCCATCTATATATACTAACCAATTGCCAGACTCTTGAACTTTTGCATCTATTGATACTACTATACACTGTGAACCAAACTCTTTTGCAGCTTTTTCTATGAATTTAGGATCTTTAAATGCTTGAGTATTAATAGATACTTTATCAGCACCAGATTTTAGTCGTTGATAAATATGATCTAAATTTCTTATTTTACCTCCTATTGTTAATGGCATGAAACATTTTCGAGATACCTCTTTTATTATTTCATGAATACTGTTGATATTTTTAAAATTTAAATCATCCCTTTTTAAATCATAAACATCATCACGGCTGATATCTAAATAAATAACTTCATCAGAATACCAATTAGTCAGGCGCCATAAGACTGAAGAAGGATTTCCTAAAACCTGATGTCGCTTGAATGCCTTACTTTGAACAAGTAATCCATTTTTAATTAAAACTGTAGGTATTAATCTTACTTTAAGCATGATTTCCCATTATTTAATTGTTTAATTCATGTTATTAGTATTTCAATGTACTATTTTAGGTCAACAAAATTTTTTAATAGTTGTAAACCATCATTTTGGCTTTTCTCAGGATGAAATTGAACACCGTAATAATTATCTTTTCCAACACAAGCATTAACATTCGTTCCATAAAAACAAGTAGCAATTAAATCATTTTGATCTTCGGGTATAAGATGGTAACTATGAACAAAATAGAAAGAGTTGCTGTTTTCATCAATATTTTTGAATAAAAAATTATTTTTCTGAAATTTAACTTCATTCCAACCAATATGAGGTAAATTAAAGCGATTATCATCTATAGATATTTTTTCGACTATCCCTGGAACTAAGTTTAATCCTTTGTGGTTTTCAAATTCAGTACCAATGGTTGCTAAGATTTGCAAACCTACACATATTCCCAAATATGGTTTACCGACTTTTAAGATTTCATCTGAAAGCTTTTCAATGAAACCGCGTTCATTCAGTTTATTCATAGTATTAATAAAAGATCCAACGCCAGGTAGAATAATATGGGTTGCCAAGTCCAATTGATCAGGTTTACTAATTTCAATTACTTTAATTTTTAAAAATTCTAAAGTATTTAATACAGAATTAAAATTTCCAGAACCATAATTAATTAATCCAACTTTAATCATATTATTCCTCTACATAATGGATTATGAATACAACAAAAATTACCTCTTAAAATCTTAAAAAATAAATTATTTTATAAGCATGTTAATCCAATACTTCTTCTGGAGGATAATAGAGAAGTGTTTCAGCATGCCACCTTTTGAAAAAATGATAAACATCCATATAGTTATCCTTTTCCCACTCAAAACTGGTTTCTTTTTTTAAAGCTATTACTGATAAGATATCATTGTCTATATATGGATTAGAGTGAACAACTTCAAATTTAGACTTTGATAAAAGACCTTTCAAAGTATTTGCACTAAAACGAAATGCATGAGCATCTGCAGGCTCTTTACTTTCAAAGTTGTTTGTCAGATACATATGCAAAGGCTTTTTAAAAGGAACTAATATCCGACTGCCAGTTGCAACAACAATTGCACCATTATCTTTCAGTAGAGAATGAGCCATGGATATCATATTTTTACAAGAATTACAGTTTTCCAATGTCCACATTATAAATACAATGTCAAATTGTTTTTTTGTTTTAAATTTACTATAATATTCTTCTATTGTTCCTTGAAAACAATCTATTTCATTTTTTTTTAGATTACTACAATTTTTTTGCGATGGTTCAATACCAAATACAGAAGCTCCATAATTTTTTGCAATATTTAAAAACTGGCCTTCTCCTGCTCCAATATCACATATATGCTTACCCTTTAATTTAAGGTAGTTATCAGAAAAGTTTGCAATATATGTTTGCCTGGCTAACACCATTGGATTATTTGCTGTATATTTATTACCATACATTTCATCAGACCAAACCTTTGCAATAGTTTTAAATGATCTTCTTTTTTTCACATAAACAAAACCACAATTTTTGCAAATGTCAACTGCTTGATCATTAGTATATATACGAGCATGGGGAACTTCTATTGTTTCGTCACAACCACATAGATCGCATGCATATATTGAAAAATCTTTATTTGAATTGTCTTGTTTCATTTTAAAAAAAACCTTCTTGCAATGTTAATATTTATGTCAAGATCGGAAAGCGAAGTTTCCATTGCCCATTCTCACGCAACCATATTTCAGGATTTCTATGGTTATCAACAATTTCAGTGAATTGTTTTTCGTCAAGAGAAAGGTAATCTAAAGCCTCACCCAAATATTCTTTTGGAAATTCTCCATCGTACTTTTGAGCTATTTCAATAGCCTCTTCTCTTGTCATTTGGTCATTTTGAATCATGCGACAGGCATCTCTGATAGCACGTCCAAACCCAAACTTAATATACTGCATATAATAATATAAATTATCAAGTTTATCATCTAAGCTATCAAAATTAGTAAATGTTCCAACTGTTCTACCTTCTGGGTGGGTTTTAAAATTATATTTTGTTTTAATATAGTTATAGTTATCAAGCATGCTCCATTTAAAGAAGTAAGAAAAATAATATGCTTTAACATCTGCGTTTTCAATAGCAGAACTTTCCGGGTATATATAAGGATTCAGATCTTTAAGCTGAATATTTTCATCAACCCAATTACGAGGATCATCTCCAATTTGATGCTCAATAACTTCAGTGAAATTTCTTTTCTTTTTTGATTCATTGTCTATTACTTTCCCACCATATTCACTTTCTCCATGTTCAGCATAAAAAATTAATGGGATTTTATGTTGCAAAGCAATCTGAACAGGAATAGCATTTACACCTGCATCCCAGGCAACTTTAGGATTTCCTCTTTCAATAAAGAATCTTCTTGAAAGAAATCTATGCACTTTTTGATTGGGTCTGAAATATATATGATCAAAACCTATATTTATGAGATTTTCTCTATTAATATTACCAATTTCATTTGGAATAACTGGCGAAAATGTTACTAAAAGGGGATTCATACCAAACTCAAATTTTAATTTGTATGCAATTGAACTGCTATCTTTTCCACCACTCCACGGAACCAAACAATCCCAATTCCCTTTTTTACTTTTGTAATGTTGAATAATATCAAAAAATTCTATTTTTCTAAGATTCCAATCAATTTTCTTTTTTTCTTCAGCATTTCTGCAAGCATTGCATATACCACTTTTATCAAATACAATTCTCGGTCTAGAATTCGGCATAATGCATTTTTGACAAAACACAATATTTCTGGAATTTTGTTGTTCCATCTATTTACTTCCTTTTTGAATACAATTAAATTTATATGTAAGATTAAAGTCTTACAAGAATTCCCGATGAATCCAAATAATGTTTAGCACTTTTAATGCTGGTTTCTGTAAAATGATAAATATTTGTCGTACAAACAGCTGAAGCTCCTCCCAATATGAAGCCATCTACAAAATCTTGCCATTTTCCTGCTCCTCCACAAGCCAAAACAGGGATATCAACAGCTCTTGATACTGATGAAATTAAGGTGTTGTCATATCCTTCAAGCATTCCATCCATATCAATTGATGTAGTTAAAATTTCTCCGGCTCCTAATTCTTGTGATCGTTTTGCCCATTCGAAAGGAGTTATGTCTATTTTTTTAGTACCAAATTTTGTGTAAACTTTGTACCCATCCACATCTTTTTTTGCATCAATAGAAACAATTATGCATTGAGTTCCAAATAGTTTCGAAGCTTTTTCTATTAGGTCTGGTTGATTTACAGCCTCGGTATTAATTACAATTTTATCTGCACCGATACGCAATAAATACTTCATTTCATCAATCGTTTTAATGCCTCCACCAACGGATAATGGAACAAAGCAATTTCGTGCGAAGTGGCTGACTACATTGTAAAAATTATTTCTTTTTCCTAAATTTGGCCTGGTGATGTCTAATAAAACAATTTCATCAATGGACCACAAATCGACATAGTTAGCAGTATATCGATAATCAGGAATAAAATTTCGGGTTCTAAAAAGAACACCATTATTAATCGTCAAAACTGTTATAACTCTTTTTCTAAGCATAGTCTAAAAAATTTTTAAGTAATCGAATACCTTCTAATTGACTTTTTTCAGGATGGAATTGGGTGCCATAAATGTTATCTTGTTGAAATGCAGCTGTAAATTGTTTACCATATTTAGATTCTCCGATAACAATCTCTTTATTGTAGCAATTAAGAATGTAACTATGCACAAAATAAAAAAGAGAATTATCAGAAATATCTTCGAATAGAATACTTTTTTGTTTCTGAAATAGTTCATTCCATCCCACATGTGGAATTCTTAATTTTTGATCATTGGTTTCTAATTTATCCACAGAAGCTTCTATGTAGCCTAAGCCCTCATGCTGACCAAACTCGTAGCTTATCTTTGCTAATAATTGAGCTCCCAGGCATATTCCTAAAATGGGCTTTTTTTGTTTGAGTACATTATTTGACAAGACTGTAAACAATTCAAATTTTTTAAGATTTTTAATACCCTCAGAAAAAGCTCCTACACCAGGTAAGATAATCTTTTCAGAATTGTCTATTTCTGATTGCTTTGATGTTATTATTGGCTTATATCCAGTTTTTTCTATAGCACCAGCTACAGATTTTAAATTACCTAAACCATAATCAATAATAGCAATCATTTTTATTTCCAGTGTTATAATTATTCAAATTTTTCCAAAAAATTTTGGTATTAATAAAAAAAGAATTTTATTTTCACTGTTTGGTAATTGATCTTTTGGCAATAAATTTTTCAATTTTTATCTTTATTCACAATATCAAAAACCAACTATATATCAAGCAAATAATTATATGTATCGGTACTTTTTAAAATTTAGAAAAGAAAAAAATGGAGCATTATACACAACTTTTCCCCTTTAATTTAGTATTAAAGATTCTTTGGTGTTCAATGATATTCTTCCCAATATATTCTGATATTCCACAAATATTTTAATAATCATTAATTATGATTTAAATAAGTTGGTTCTCACTAATCTTTTCACCTGATTTTATAGCATCAGACACAACTTTTCCTATAATTAGATTCTCTTTTCCTGGAGGTAAACCATCTCCGGGGCGAACCCACATTAGATCGTCCCATTGAATTGTTTTTCCTGAGGGTAAGTCATTCTTTGCTACTATTGATCGTCTTACTGCATTTATATTCTTTTTTTCACTTGTTTGAATATTTTTTTCCGAAGTTCCTATTAATTTTTCTATTAAATTTATTTTTTCTACAAGATTTTTCAAATCTTTGGGATCTGCTGATAGTTTATGATCATGAAAATCTGAATAATTCTTGTCTATTGTAAAATGCTTTTCAACAACTCTGGCTCCAAAAGCTACAGATAGAGCTGCCGCATCAATCCCAATAGTATGGTCTGAATAACCAACAGTGCAATTTAATTTTTTTTGTAAGGATTGAATGACTGATAAATTTACTTCCTCAAGGGGAGTGGGATAAGCAGCCGTACAATGCAATACACAAATTTGCTCGTTAATTTGAAATTTTTCCCAAATTTTTGTGATAAAAAGCAGTATATTTTTTATTTGATCTATTGTGATCATTCCTGTTGATAATATTATTGGCTTTGCAAAGCTTGCAATGGTTTCAATAAGTGGAAAAAAAGTATTGTCACCTGATGCGATTTTAAATGCAGGCACTATAGTATTCAAAAAATTTGCACTTTCGATATCGAATGGCGTTGATAAAAAAATCAAACCTGAATTTTTGGCTAATTTACTGAGTTTTTCAAATTCATTAAAAGTTAATTCAAAAGATTTAAGACGATCAAACCGATCTTTATCTTTTCGAGATATGTATGACTCAGTTATAAAAGTTTGAAATTTCACTGCATTTGCACCAGCTTCTGAAATAAGACCAATCATCTCCTCTGCTAATGAATAACTTCCCTCATGGTTATTACCAACTTCTGCAACAACTAAAACATCGTTTTCAAGATCAAAGTTGTCTATTTTCATTTTCCTTTACTCCTCTTTAACTATGGTAATGCAATACAAAATATGAGTTACACACTTTAAATCCCAAACTTTCATACAAATTCATTGAAGGTACATTAATAAGTTGAGTGCCAACTCTAATTTTTTTTAAAGCTGAAAAATTTTTTTCTGCAAATAGTATCATTTCCCGAGCGAAATTTTTTTTGCGAAAATTAGAATTAACTGCTATCAAGTCAATTGTTATTACAGCGTGTTCTTTATCGACAAGAAGTAATAAAAATCCATAAATTTTATTTTTATACGTTCCAACAATCATTGAGTCTCCTCTTTTTCCAAGAAAATAGTTGTTGGCCCATTCTGATTTTAACAGATTTGCATGATCAGGAAGTATTTTGGAGTCCATATGAAATCGAGAATATTTGAAACTATACTTAGCTAATTCTATGATATCTTTTTGATCATCTAACTCAGCAAAACGTATTGAGTTAAAAAAAGAGTTGCAATTATCTTCAATACACTTTTCAAATACAACATTTACATCAGCAAGTTTAAATCCAAACTGTTGTAGCAAGCAGAACAAGTGTAAGTCTTTTGATTGACATTTAACATAAATAAAAACGTTTTTCATTTTTAAATAACTGTACAACTGCGTTTTTATCTTTTCAACAGACTTTTCAAGTTGAGAATCAACAACTAAACGATATGAATTTTTATTAATGATTGATGATAGAAAATCATCCTTTTGAATTTTCATCGTATCTTTCCATAAATCATAATTCTGTTATTACGTCCAAATAAAATGCTGTCTGCTATATGTTAATTATTACTTATATAAAAAAAGCACCGGCATAATAACTTTATTTACCATTTAGTAAAAAAATTTAATTTCAATGGTATTATTCCATATGTGTTGGAGTATCTTTAAAATCATTAGATAGTTTAATTGTTTTTTCATAATAAGAATAAAACTTTTCATACCATTTAATATATTTAACAAATCCTTTTTCAATAGGATATTCTGGCTTATACCCTATTAATCTTTTTGCTTTATCTATAGAGAGTGTACCTCTTTCAGGCATAAGTTTATCTTTAGGCAGATAACTACACTCTATATTTGGGAAATGCTGTTTAAGAATTTCCAAAATATCATTTATTGACCTGGATTCACCGTATGTCAAATTTAAAATTTGATTTTTAGCTTTTTCAGACTCAATACATTTTATAAGTCCCTGGACCAGATCTTCTATATATGTGAAATCAAGTCTATCTTTACCATTTCCACTAATAGAAATTTTCTTTCCTTGTATCGCATTTTCAATAAATATTTGACCAACTCTCCGGCTAACACATCTCTCTCCATAAAGAGCAGATGGACGGATAATAGTATAAGGTAAATCAAAAACCTGGTTATATGCTATAACGAGTTTTTCACCACCAAACTTTAAAGCCCCATAAATACCAATTGGCTCACAAGGAGTCTCTTCAGTAACAAATTCTTTTTCAAAATTTCCATAAATCATACTTGAAGAAAAATAAACGAAATGTTCTACTCGCTCTCTGCTTGAATCCAGTGCATTTTCCAATGTGCGAAAACTATGATCAAATGTTGTATATGGTGTTTTATTAGACTGGGCTGCGTGTGAAACAGCAGCCAAATGAAAAACAATATCTATTTTTAATTTGTCTATAAAAGAGCTTATTGAGTGATAATTTCTAGCATCTTCTACGTATAAAGGAATATCATTTTTTTGAATAATATCTATTCTCTGATTAAGAATATATAAGTAAAGTTTTCTATTATCTATTTCATTTTTACCTGTTGAAGTGAAATGTAAGACATTGTTAACATTCATCCCATCTACAATAAATACATTTGCACCTTTATCTTTTAGTTTAAGAGCTAAATGATGGCCTATAAAGCCTGCACCACCTATTAAAAGGATATTTTTATTTTTTATAGAAATCATAAGGCTTTCTCCATTATTAAGGATTGTAAAATATTAAGTATTAAGTATTTAATGAATTAATTCTTATGTTCATATATTATTGTTTTTATCGAATCAATAATATAATTCATATCTTCGTTATTCAAATGAGGACCGACAGACAAAGCAATAGATCCATAACTAATTTCTGATGCAACTGGAAAGCTATCTTTCTGATAATCATATTTTTCCTTGTAATAAGTCATATGTGGAACAGGTTTAGGATAATAAACACTTGTTCCAATCCCCTTTTCTTTAAGTCCTTGAATTATTTCATAACGTTTATTAACAATTTTATTTGTTAAAATAGCGGAAAGACAATAATAGCTGCTTTGAAACAATCCATAAGATGATTGAAACAGATATAGTTCATCCAGCTCAGATAATCCTTTAAATAAAATATCATAGTTTTTTTTGCGTTGTTCGAGAAAATCATTAATTTTTTTAAGCTGTTCTATTCCCAAAACAGCTTGTATTTCATTCATTCTATAATTGAATCCAAGCATATTGACATCATAAACTCCTGGAATAATTCTTTCAGAAACAGTGCGATCAACCCCAAATGCTTTAATTCTATTTATGGATGATGCTATCTTCTCATCCCTGGTAATCAACATTCCACCTTCAGCAGTTGTCATATGTTTAACAGGATAGAATGAAAAACAACCAACATCACCATGTAGCCCCGCATGAGTATCTTCATAGCGAGATCCTATAGCTAAAGCACAATCTTCTAATACAAATAGATTATGTTTTTTTGCTATGCCTGCTATGCTTTTCATATCAACCGGCATTCCCAGGTAATGAACAACAGCAATAGCACGGGTCTTTTCCGTAATCTTTGATTCTATCTGTGTAATATCAACATTACCTGTTATCCTTTCAGAATCAACAAATATTGGTTTTGCACCACATAATTCAATAGCATGTGCAGTAGCAGTGTGAGTTTGAGCAGGTACAATTATTTCATCTCCAGGCCCAATGCCTAAATAAAAGTATGATAAATGCATTGCGGCTGTGCAGGATGATACAGTAACTGTATATTCTGCTCCAGTAAACTTCGCAAAATTTTTCTCAAATAATTTTGCTTTTGGACCATGAACAAGAATGGGGCCATTTAATACATCCAAAACGGCCTTCTTTTCATTTTCATCTATTAAAGGTTTTCCAAAAGGTATATTTCTCAAAATTTATCTCCTTTTTTGAAAGGATTAACTATAACCAAGCTTTCCTTTTCTCCATTTGAAATCGTTTTATTTTTAAGCGACGAAATATGGGGGGTATTATTCCAGCTTTAAGCTTTTCTTCCATACTATATTTCAATAAATATCAAGAATCTCATCAAGAGAATACATCCAGTTAATTTTATCTTTTTTTTGAATGATACCTTCAAATATTCTCATATTCTAGTACGTATCGACAGATAGTTAAATTTTTTCCAGTTGTTTTTTAGACTCAAAAATTTTCAAGGGAACATATTTAAAAAAGAAAAGAAAAAAAAATGTAAAAAGGAAAACCTTTTGCAACGGATTGTTATGAAACATTCTATTGTTGAGATTACTCATATTCAAACCATAAAAATTCTTTTTAAATGAAAAGGATCACTCACATTTGTATTTGTTCCGTCAATAGCAGTAGGACACATTCTGATGCCAACAGATTTTAGTTTTACGATAACCTTCTCTGAGTAGCAGTGGGCTAAGCCCTCAGGGTAGGAATAGTGTATTGTCTCTATGGCAGCCTTATCACGCAAGTAAGAAATACTGGTATTAATAACATAATTTAATTCGCTTTCTGATAAAAAGGACAGAATTTCATGATTATGAGCATGGCCTCCAACTGTGAATAACTCATTTGAATTCAGTTCGGAAACTTGAGACCAAGAGAGCTTTTTATCAAGAGGATCATTACTTTGGCTGATTTTCTCCATTTCAAACGAAGAAAATACATAACTGACGATTTCGTCGGGAACAATTTCACGATGAGATTTAACATATCGTCTGATTTCATTAAGAATCTCAATTAAGTCATCTCGGTTATCGAATTCCCGATATTGATTTTCCCAAGGAAGCTTAATTCTTCCCACTGGGATTTGCTCAAAGCATAGTTCAATTTGATCAATCCATGACATAGAGTTTTGATTTACCATTCCTGTAGAAATATAAAATGTTGCTGGGATATTGAGATCATCAAGTATAGGTGCCGCAACAGTATAATTATTCTCAAAACCATCATCAAATGTTATTGCGAAAGCATTTTTCGGGAAAGGCTTTTCATTATCAATGAGGTGCAATGCTTCATTAAGTGAAAGAGGAGTGCCGAAATCTTTAAGAGAAATCATTGCTTTATAGAAGTAATCCTCTTCAAGATGCTTTTTTTTATAGTTCCTTACTATATACCGTGATTTCTTGACTACTCCATGCAAAAGAAATATTGCAAGTTCATTTTCATCAAGTCTCTGACTATAATCTATCATTGTAGCTTCTCTGTATATTGTTCAAAATTTTTAACACAAATATCTTTAATTACGTCTGGCATAAAGGAATAATATCTCCCTTTGACTTTCTGTTTAATTGATGGAAAAATTCCTTCTTTTAAAAAGATATCAAGAGCATATTGGGCAAGTTTGATACAAACATCGGTATTATTCTTCCGTAATTGATAGAGTTTCATTCCTTTGTAAATAGGAACCTCATGTTTCATTATGACTCTTCCGTCGTCTAAATGTCTATTCACATGGTGAATTGTTGTTATGAGTTGGTCAAAATCCTTATGATAAATGGCCCAAAGATGTGAATCAAGCCCTCTATAGTATTCAGGGTCACCTCCATGCAGATTTATGATTCTTTGATTCATAATATCTATCATAGCTGATCTTATGATTCCTGTTCCGAATACGACTATAGCATCAGGTTTCAAGGCTTTTACCCTGTTTATGGCTGCTTCATCATTGATGTTTTTATACTCACTGCAATCAGTAAAATCTGCTATATTTACATCTTTTCCAGAAAATAAAGAATTAAGTTCGTATTCATCACGTTCCTTCTCAAATGGATGTGCTACAGAAAATTGTGGTTTAATTGATTTTGTTTCGATCATTACATGGATATCATCATAAATTCGCTTTAACTCACGAACAAAATGACTGTGGTGTGTTGTTTGTGTTGTCAATACAACTAATTTCATATCAGTATCTCCTTGTGTGGCCTAAAGATATAAATATTCGGGAGACTGTCCGCAAAATACTACAATTTATTACTACAAGTTATTCTGAAATTCTAATTCTAATAAAAGTAAAATTTGGGTGAAAATTTTCATTTTAATTTACGCTATATCAGAAGTTCAGGAGTTGGGTAACACAAGTAATTTCTTAAAGGGAAAAGCCGAAAATGAGATAGAACATGACTTTCGGATATTTAAAAAAAACTTTGCGTTTATTTAAGACAGCTGCTATGATTCCCTAAATTATGTAATTTTTTAATTTTTTTAAAAAAATCAATTGGGAATCATTGATATGGATTCAAA
>Ga0272440_1002133_pt1 | contig 15638 bp, 7 predicted proteins | sample SSMMMBAug17_FD_192440 | JGI IMG/M metagenome (GOLD analysis project Ga0272440, IMG submission 192440) | Marine sediment archaeal communities from Little Sippewissett salt marsh, Falmouth, MA, United States - SSM-MMB-Aug17 | ecosystem: Environmental > Aquatic > Marine > Wetlands > Sediment ... | reverse complement strand
TTGATCAGATGGGCTGTATCGAAGTAAGTATGGATAAAGCCACTAAACAGGCCAGACAATATGCAGATTCTCTGAATCAAAAATATTCGGACTTGCGATTAAAATCTTATGCTGTTGTTGCGTTGGGGTTTGATCGTATTTCATGGAAGGCAATTGAATAAACGATACCAAGGCAAATAGTTCTATTCAAAAACAAGGAATAACCATATGAACAATATTGCAAACTTCTCTCAGTTCTCAAATTTGTACGAAAGTCATAAAACGACAATTTATCGTGCAATGTCAGAAAAGAATCATAATCATGTAGTTCTAAAAATGCATCGTCACCCCTTTCCTGAAAAAATAGACATCGATCGATTTCAGCAGGAATTTCAGTTAATCCAAAAATTTAAATCGCAATATATTATAAAAGCCATTGATCTTGTCAAATTAGATAATCGAATGTTTATTGTATTAGAAGATATTGAGGGTGAATCTCTATCAAATATTTTATCACGATCCCCTTTTTCTTTAAAAAATTTTCTTACCATAGCCATTAAAATTGTTGAAGGTATTTCAATTATTCATCAAGCCAATATTATTCACAACGATATTAACCCATCAAATATTATATATAATTCAAAAACCGATCAAGTACAAATCATTGATTTTGGTATTGCAACACAAGCCTCGTTAACAAATCCGTCAACAAATATTATTGAAGGTACAATGGCATATATGTCACCAGAACAAACGGGGCGAATTAAACGATGGATTGATTATCGATCTGATTATTATGCACTGGGCATTACTTTCTACGAATTAATTACAGGTCAACATCCATTTCCCACAAAAGATTCTTCAGAATTGATTCATTGTCATATTGCTAAAAACCCAACGCCTCCACATCAATTAAGTCCTGATAAATGTCCAGAAAGTTTGTCTGATCTTATAATGAAATTAATCTCAAAAAACCCTGAAGAAAGGTATCAGAGTAATAAAGGAATCGCTGAGGATTTAAAAGAATGTTTAAACCAGGTTTCAAAAAATGGAACCATCCATTCATTTCAACTGGGAAAAAACGATATTTCTGATCAATTATTGATATCCAAAAAATTATATGGCCGCGATGTGTATTTAAACCAATTACGTTTTGATTTTAATCAATGGTTTTCATCGATAACTGATCCTAAATCTGTTCATTTTCCAATGGTCAGAATAATTAAAGGCAATGCTGGTATTGGAAAATCAGCGCTTATTCAGGAATGTCAGAAAATCATTTTGTCTGAGCATCGAAATTATTCTCAAAAAAGAATTATCATAATGACAGGGCATTGTGACCAATATCTTCAGAAAACACCTTATTCAGCCATTAGTGAAGCTGTTAAAGATCTTTCCAGGCAATTATTAATGCAAAATGAAGTTATTGTAACGATGCTTCAACAAAAAATTAATCAGATTATTGCTTCTAATGGACATTTATTGGTATCGATGTTTCCAGATTTAAAATATTTTATTGAAGATCAAAAAGAATCAAATGAAACAGATCGACATGTAACTGATATTCAAAATCGATTTCACATTGCTTTTCAACAATTTTTAAATATTGTTATTGACCACCAAATGGCATTGATACTGTGTATTGATAATTTACAATGGGCAGATGATGCAACACTTCAGTTGTTACGATTTCTAATCACATCAAAAACAACACCAATTTTTATGGTGGGTGCGTTACGTGAAAATGAACGTCATCCGTCACATTCAGTACAATCATGTTTTGATAACATTTCACAAAGCAAGGTTTCAATAAAATTTTTCCCACTGGCACCTATCGCAAACGAAGATATCTGCATGTTTGTATCAGATACATTACATTGCCAAAAAGAAAAAGCGGTTCAATTTTCAAAAACCATTATGGATAAAACTCTGGGAAATCCGTTTTTTATTATAGAATTTATTCAAAACATATATAAAGAAAATCTGCTTACATTTAATCATTCAACACAATGTTGGGAATGGGATATAACAAAAATCAAACAAAAAACCATTACCCAGAATGTAGCAGATCAAATGATTCATAAAATAAGGAAACTGTCTTCTGAAACGGAAAATATACTAAAATTAGCAGCATGCATTGGGCATACATTTTCACTGACCATTTTAAAACATCTTAACAAAAATTCGTATCAGGACATTGAACGCTTTTTGAATGAAGCCGTTGAAGAAGGATTCATTATCGTCTCACAAGGAGATTCACAATTTCTATACGATAAAACTGACACACAATATCAATTTATTCATCAACGATTTCAAGAAGCTGCTTATTCATTATTATCAGGTGCAGAAATAATGAATATACACTGGTCAATTGGCCAGATTATGTTAGAAAATCCACTAGAAGTGTATAGGGAGAATCATCTTTTTGACATTGTTCATCATTTAAATCATTCCATTGAGAAGGATCTATCAACAAATGAACGGCACAGTATCATTCATTTTAATTTTAAGGCAGGAATAAAATCCAAAATTTCATCTGCCTGGCAACAATCTTTTGAGTATTTTAGTACAGCAATGTCTTTACTTGATAATAGAAAATGGCAGGATCAGCATGAAATGACATCATCCATTTACATTGAAACGATTGAATCTTGTTATTATATATCTGATTTTAAAAAGCTTCATCTTTTAGCAAAAGTTGCTTTACAAAATATTTCAAGTCATTCTGACAAAATCAGAATATTCGAAATATTAATGTTGTCAAATATGGCTGAACATAAACTTTCGGATGCCATTCATATTGCGATTACAGCATTGAAAATCTTAAATATACGATTCCCCAAAAAACCCAAAAAACACCACGTTCTTTTTGAAATATTTCGCGTGCGATGGATGATTGCTGAGCATCAAATTGAAAATTTAATAACCCATAAACCCATGAAGGATTCAAACAAGCTGGCTGCTATGAGAATTCTTCTGCTATTGTCAACGGTTTCATATTATATTTCTTCAGAGTTCAGAGTTCTGGTTCCCCTAAAGATGGTATGGCTATCATTAAAATTTGGTAATTCTCCTCTTTCTCCTTTTGCGTATGCAGTATATGGGAGTATCCTGTGCAGTTTAATCAAGCAAATTGATTATGGATACTTATTTGGTAAATTGTCGACCTCAATGGTGGAATATCAAAATATAACGAAATATGATGTCCGTACATCCTTTGTCATCAATTCATTGATACGTCATTGGAAAGAACCTGTATCTGCAACACTCGACCACGCCAAGATATGTTACGAAAATGCTATTAATTCATCTGATATAGAATTTGCGGCCATGTCTGCTCATGTTTTTTGTTATATGGCATTTTATACGGGCCGCGATTTAGTTGGATTAGAAAAGGAAATGAAAAAATACAGTGATATCATCAAATCTTTTCACCAGGAAAAATTTCATCAAGATAATGAAATGAATCGAAAGTGTGTTATTAATCTTATGGGAAAATCATCGCAAATATTTTCATTGGTCGACCAATCAGATTCTGAAGATACCCTCTTGAATCGATTAAAAGATTCCAGAGATCAAAAGTCTATTTTTATGTTTTATTTTAATAAACTTTTGTTATCATATTATTTCCACAATTTTCAAAAATCTGTTGAATATGCTGATAATGCCCGTATCTATTTAAACGGTGTTGTTGGACTTTATCTGTATCCATTGTTCATTTTTTTTGATTCACTGGCCAGGCTGGCTGTCTTTACTTCTGTTGATCAGGCAAATCAAAAACGATATTTAAAAATGGTTCGTTCCAATCAGAAAAAAATGAAACGATGGGCATCTCATGCACCAATGAATCATATGCATAAGTATTATTTAGTTGAAGCTGAAAAACATCGTGTTATTGGCAAAGATGTCCAGGCATCAGATTTCTTTGAACAAGCCATTCAAATGGCAAAAGCCTATCAATTTATTCAGGAAGAGGCGATTGCTTATGAATTGGCAGCCAAATATTATCTCATTAAAGGAAAAACAGATCTTGCAAAAGAATGCCTGTTGAACGCCAGACATTGCTTTATGCAATGGGGAGCAATGGCTAAAGTGGAGCACATGGATAACCGGTATCATCAACTGCTAACGATTGAAAATGATCAATCTGGCTTTGCATCGCCTGACACATTGCTAACATCAACCACAAGCAGTGCTCTATTTGATATAACAACTGTTATGAAAGCATCACAGGCGATTTCAACAGAAATTGTTTTAGACCGATTACTGGAACGATTGATGGAAGTTATTATTGAAAATGCCGGTGCTCAAAAGGGTTTTTTAATTTTGAGAAAAGATGACAGCTTGATTGTTGAAGCACAAATAACCATAAATACAAATAATTATAATAAAGAAGAACCTTCATCTTTCAATTTTCAATTGGCTGGCCTGCCCATTGGTGAATGTGAAGGGTTTAGCAAAGCCATTGTCAATTATGTTGCGCGAACCGGTGAAAACATCGTATTGGGTGATGCTACTAATGATGGACTTTTCACTGGCGATGTCTACGTTATGCAACATAGACCGAGGTCTTTGCTTTGCATTCCAATTAAACGACATCAGTTTATAACAGGTATTTTATATCTTGAAAATAATTATGCAACGGACATATTCACTGTCGATCGGCTCGAAATATTACAATTATTTTTATCACAAGCAGCGATTTCAATTGAAAATGCAAAATTTTATGAACAATTAGAAAAAAGAGTTGAAGACCGAACCCGTGAACTCCAGGAAACACTGTTTGAACTGAAGCATAGTGAGAAAAAATACAGGGGACTTTATCAGTCCAGTAAAGATGCCATTATTTTATTGAGCAAAGAATTTGTTATTCAAAATGCAAATGATGCAGCATTGGAAATGAGTGGTTATCCATTAGAAGAACTGAAACAACTCAGTATTCGTGATATCACACCTCAAAAATGGATTGAATTTGAAAAAAAGATTACTCATGAGCAGGTTTTCAAAAGGGGGTTCAGCGATGAATACGAAAAAGAGATTATTCGAAAAGATGGCACATTGGTACCTTTGTCGGTTCGAACCTGGCCTTTGAAGGATAAAGATGGAAATATCACAGGTATATGGAGTATTGCACGAGATATCAGTGAACGAAAACGTGCTGAAAGACTGAGAGAAGATGTTGAACGAATTGTTCGTCATGATTTAAAAACACCGCTTAATGGTATTATTGGCGCTGCATCTCTGTTTAAGAATTATGATCAATTGACCAGAGAACTCTGTGAAAAATGGAGTTTTATTATCGAAAAAAGTGCACATAATATTCTTCATATGATTGAACATTCTCTGGATGTATTTAAAATGGAAGAAGGCGTTTATGAACTTGATCCAGAACCCTGTAATCTGGTTCCGATATTTCATCAGTTAAGAGAAAGTTTAGAAAATTTAAGGTCAGTTGGTCAGCAGCATCTGGTTTTTATGATTAATGGACAGGCATTAGCATGGGATGATGAATTTATGGTGATGGGTGAAGATATTCAACTTCAAAATATGTTTGCCAACCTTTTGAAAAATGCTTTGGAAGCCTCTCCAGAAAAAGAAACGATAACCATTAGCCTTAATAATCACCAAAATCATAATGAAATTATCATTCATAATATGGGCGTCATTCCTGAAGAAATCAGAGAGCACTTTTTTGATCGTTATGCAACAAGTGGAAAATCCGGTGGAACGGGCATTGGTACTTACAGCGCATTGCTGATCGCTAAAATTCATGGTGGATCTATTACATTTAAAACTTCCGAAGAAAAAGGGACAGAACTTATTGTCAATTTGCCTATTCTTGAATCAGTTGATAATTTACAAGAAGAAAAACAAATCGATGAATATAACGAGAATTCAGATGAAGCATTGCCTGAAACTCCATTATTAAAAGACAAAAGAATTCTTCTCGCAGAAGATAATGCGATCAACAGAAGCATTTTTATGGACATGCTTTCAGCCTTTGATGTTGAAATTGATATTGCTTCAAATGGATATAAAGCTGTTGAAGCTGCAAAAACAAATTCTTATGATGCTATTTTTATGGACATTCAAATGCCACGTATGGATGGTATTGAAGCTTCAAAGTGTATCCGCGAATTTGATGAAGCCATCCCAATTATTGCAATGACTGCACATGCTCAACTGGATGAAAATGACCCATGTATCGAAGCAGGTATGAATGACTATATTACAAAACCTTTTCACATTGATACAATCAAACGCATATTGAATCAATGGTTAGATATTCAGAAAAAGAACGATCCTGATCCAATAAAACAAAACACATCCGGCTTACCTGAAAAACTCCCCGGAATTTTGGTTCATGAAGCTCTTGAGCGAACATCAGGATACAAAAGCATATTCTTTGAACTTTTAGATACTTTCATCAACCGATATACGAACATCGATAAGATAATATCGCAGCTATTGGAAACCCATAAAGATGATGCTATTGATCATGCACACTCGTTAAAAGGTGCAGCTGCTAATTTATCAATGATTGATGTTGCAGAAAGTGCTTCGGAACTGGAAAAGGCTTTAAGGGCTAACGACAACAATATTAACAAACGATTAAATGTATTAAAAATGAATCTGGATATTGTCATGGACTCCATTGAAACATTAAACAAGTTGAAAACTGAAATGAAATCAGATTGATGCATTATAGACAATACAATCGATATCTTTTATTTTGAAAACAGAGAGGAATATTCAATATCAAAGAGCCTGGGGTTAAAATATTCGTAATTTTATATTTTAATGCAATACGTTGCCATTCTTTAAAAGACTTTGATTCTAAAACATCTGCTATATTACCGGGTTTATAATCGGGATGACATAAATCCATATGAAAAATGTCTTGTAAAGCCTCGCGCGCTTTTGGGATACTTTGCGGAGCATAATAGATACCATTTAGTTGAGATAAATCGACCAATAATTCTCGGTTGCTTCTTAACTGTAATGGCGCAAGTGTCCAGAAAGGCGCTGTTGTCAGAAGTACACCCTGATAATTTTTTAATTCATTGATAATCATTTCATCCTCTTTTGATAGAGAATGCTTGTACATTCTAATCCATAGGCTATCAATCACTATCATTCCTAAAACCATTATACACAATATCGTTTTTAAAGTATGCTTCGTTTCATCGAAAGAAAATAATTGTATTTCACCATATTTTTTTTTGAATATCAATAGTGATATACATGTCAAAACCAACAACAATATCCATCCTGTTGCTAAAAGATCAATCGTTGGTATTGAATGATAATATGCATTCAATGATGCGCTTATGGTTATACCTTTAATTTTTCCTGATAAAATCAAAACAAAATAGATGATTGTTACCCAAAACACTTTTGTATTCTTATGAATGATCCCAAAGAAAACGAGAATACCTGTTAGTATGCAAGGAAAAGCAACGCTGGAAATATTCAACCAGCGTGGAATCATTAAGACATTTAAGGGAAATGAATTGAGCCATTTTGGAAAAATTAAGCTGACAGGAACATATATCGAACCTATCATCATAACAACAGACATTGCACTGATAAAAAAGAACATTGAGCGGGTTAAGAATGAAGATCTGATAATAGCAAAAAAAATAATTAACAGGTAAATATCTGGTTCAAAAAACTGAAGGCCATCAGTAAATGAAACCAGGTGTGAATGTAATGATTGATGATCAGATACCAGTGCCTGAGACAGACATTGAAATGTATCAGGCGTAATTTTTGTTGTGTAAGGTCTGGAAATGATGAAATGTGCAACGGCGCTAATTCCAAAAATAATGAGTCCACCTAAAAAAAATTTAAAAACAAGACAAAAACGATTGTTTTTTTTTATATCTTGAATATGGGAAATCAACCCAAGCCAACATGCTAAGGCTAATGTAGGATGAATTGCCGGGAAAAGTCCAGCCATAAACGCACCAGATCTATACCATTCCAGGCTAAAAAAACAAAAAATTATAATGACACAACATATACCAATCAGACCATACAAAGATGTATTTAATGGAAAAAGCAAAGGATAAGCATGTCCATGAAAAACAGCCAGGTAATTGGATGGCCAGAATGGCTGTTTTAGGCTTAAATGTAGCAATAATGCTGGTAATGACAAAGAAAAATAGAGATGATGTGAAAAAATAAATGTCAATAGACTTACCGCTGAAAAAGCAATAGCGCATTGAAAGCCTGAAAAAAAAACACATAATGACCACTCAGAAAAACCAATGGATAGTAATACTGATGGTATTTGAATTAAAAGTGAATAGAGTCCTCGATGCCCAATATTCATTGGGTTTTCTTTGGAATAATGTAATACATTAGCTAAAACCTGAGCACTTTCAACATTGTGTGTCCAAACAGGTAAAATGAATGCGCCCAACAAAAATCCAAAGATAAAAGCAAATATAAAACATTTTTTTGCCTGAACTGACAAAAAATTATCATTGGAAGATTTATATGAATCAATAAAAGTCATACGCCAATATGAAAGACTTCTTTTGCAAATAATTTATTTTTTAAATCAATAAAACTCATTATTTCTCCATTTTTCCGAACCCTTTGTTTAAACCTGTAAATGAAAATAGAAACTATTGACAGGTTTGTCAATTGCTTTTGATTAAGATTCTGAATAAGATAAAACAATGAAATTCTGCAATATTCAGATCAAGGGACTATTAAAGCTAAAAATAAAGTGATAAATGATATCAAATTCATATTTTCAGGATGTTTAAACACATATCAAACAATTAAAAAATTAAACAGTTATATTTATATATAATCCAAGATATTATCTTGTAGTTAAAAGTAAACAATACTATTCTTTTTATAAAGTATCATTTGACCAGTCTTTAATAATATTATAATATATAAAAATTTAAATTAAAAAGACAAATAAAAAATACAAAACATTGATAATATTATTTAATTCATATTATTTTTTAATACTGTCAAATACTACAGAAAAACTAAATAACCGGCTGCTCTAAGATAGCGGAGCATCGCCAGATAGGAGGAAAGGATGGCAAAAGGAGATTATAGTATTCGATTTAATCCGGATCGTTTACGAGAAATGATCAGCGATGGTTTAACAGCCAAAGAAATAATGAAAGCCTGTAAAATATCAAATTATACGTTAAGAGAACATTTGGTACTGCTTCAGGAAAAGGATAAAAAAATTTATGTTATCAAGGGGCTATTTGATGAACCATCAGGTACAACGAAAGATCCTGTACATAAAGAAGGTATGATTTTTTCCAGAAAAATGCTTGAGAAAACAGGCTTTGAATCAGGAGATGCTTTTGAAATGATTGTGAAAGAAGATCAAATCATTTTAAAAAAAATTAAAGATGATGATGGAGAATAATTTTAAACGATTTGTTTTAAGGAGGTCTGTTCATGAGTAAGGAATTTACTGCTGAAACATTCAGAACAACAGCAACCTGGAAAAATAAAGATAATGCAACACTTAAATACGATATCCATCCCTGGGTGTTTTTTGTGGGTGCCGGACTGATTATATTGGGTGTACTTTTTACATTGGTGGCTGGAGATTTTGCTAAAACACTTTTTTCAAATATTCAATCCTGGATTTCCAATTATACCGGATGGTTTTTTGTTTTAGTGATGAACGTTGTCTTATTTTTTTGTATTGGACTGTTATTTTCAAATTTCGGAAAACTTCGCATTGGAGGATCTGATGCAGAACCCGAATTTTCAACAGTTGGATGGTTTGCCATGCTGTTTAGTGCAGGAATGGGAATAGGTATTTTATTCTATGGTGTGGCTGAACCAATGTTTCACTATGTCGCCAACCCATTATCTGAGCCAGGTTCAATAAAAAGCGCCCAAACGGCTATGACGCTGACATTTCTGCATTGGGGCCTTCATCCCTGGGCTGTTTATGCAATCGTTGGACTTGGGCTGGCTTTTTTTGGGTTTTCTGAAAATTTACCTCTGTCTATTCGTAATGTCTTTTATCCGCTTTTAGGAAATAAAATATATGGATGGATTGGCAATGTTATTGATATCCTGGCGACAGTGGCTTGTTTGTATGGTGTTGCAACATCTTTAGGATTGGGGGTTCAGCAAGTTAATGCAGGACTCTCACATTTGTTTGGTATACCACAGGCAACCTGGGTTCAAGTCATATTAATTTGTGGCATCACTGCTATTGCTACCTGGTCTGTTGTGAGAGGGCTTGAGAGTGGCATTAAGTTTTTAAGTGAATTAAACATGGCCTTTGCATTACTGTTAATGGTATTTGTTTTTATTCTTGGCCCAAGCTTATTTATTTTAAATGGATTTTTAGAGAACCTTGGTAATTACTTAAATGACTTTTTAGCCATTGCCACATGGAATGAAACTTATACTGGTGACAACTGGCAGGATAATTGGACCATTTTTTATTGGGGATGGTGGATCGCCTGGTCGCCTTTTGTGGGTATGTTTATTGCCCGCGTATCATATGGTCGAACCATTCGTGAATATTTATTGGGTGTTTTATTTGTTCCGGTATTATTGACTTTTGTTTGGATGACAGTTTTTGGAGATAGTGCCATATATATTGAAAGATTTGGTGCAGGCGGATTGGCAAAGGCTGTTCAGGAAAATATCCCTGTTTCATTGTTTGTGTTTTTAGAAAATTTTCCACTCAGCACGTTAACATCCATTTTGGCAATCATTGTGGTTATTTCTTTTTTTGTGACATCTTCGGATTCAGGCTCAATGGTAATTGATATTATTACTGCTGGTGGCAATCCTGATCCCCCAATTCCACAACGATTATTTTGGGCGATTACAGAAGGTTGTGTTGCTGCTGTTCTTCTGCTTGGTGGTGGTCTGGTGGCATTACAAACCGCAGCCATTACGACAGGATTACCCTTTGCATTGGTGGTGATGATGATGTGTTGGTCGATTTACAAGGGATTAGGTGATTATGTCAACAAACATGGCTGGGATGATTGATTCAATAATGATTTATCAGGAGGTTTATATAATGAATAATAAAGGCGTATTTGTACTTATATTTTTATTGGAAATCATTTTTTTAGTGAGTTATAGTTATGGGGCATCATCACCAGTTGTGCGATTGGCTTATGTAGAATGGTCGTCAGAGATAGCCAGTACGAATCTGGTACAGGCGATACTTCAAGAAAAAATGGGCAAGATCTGTCAAATGATTCCTATGGAAGCTGACGAAATGTGGGCATCTGTTGCAAAAGGTAGTGTTGATGCTATGGTCGCCGCCTGGCTTCCAGGAACTCAGGGGCATTTGTATGCGAAATACAAACAGCAAGTGGTTAATTTGGGGCCTAATTTAGAAAATGCCCGTGTCGGTCTGGTTGTCCCCAATATTACTGTTGGCCGACAAACAATGGGCACAGGGCTTCGAAATAAACCCTATATAACAGTTAACAGCATTCAGGAATTAGCTGAATATGCCAATAAATTTAAAGGTAAAATTATTGGTATTGATCCAGCTGCAGGTGTTATGAAACGAACACGGGATGCAATGGCTGTTTATGGATTAAATCAATTTCGCTTAATCAATGGCAGTGAAATATCTATGACAGCCGAATTATCAAATGCTATTCGAAAACAACGATGGATTGTCGTTACAGGGTGGATTCCTCATTGGATGTTTGGGCGATGGAATTTAAAATTTTTAGATGATCCTAAGAAAGTCTATGGGGGAAAAGAACATATTGCAACCATTGTTAGAAAAGGATTGAAAAACGATATGCCTGATGTTTATCGCTTTTTGGATCGCTTTCATTGGAATGCCAGTGAAATGGATCAATTGATGGTTTGGATCAAAGATGATAATGGAATGTATCCTTATGAAAAAGCTATGCGATGGATACGATACAATCAGGATAAAGTTGAAAATTGGTTACATTAACTATTCAACGATAATTAATGATCATGTAGCCTTAATTCTGTAGAGACAAGGTATGTCTTGTCTCTACAATTCTCAATGAAACCTGTCTTTTTGGGTATAATTTATCTTTCAATTTGTTCATAAACAAACAAGTGTAATATATCTACAGCCCTTTCTTTTTATTTCAATAAGATAAAAAAAGCCAACACTTGTAGACCTATGCGATGGAGAATATAAATTGCTTGTGTTAGATTTGGGCTAAATTTTGTTTAATCTTCTGTAATTGTATATCTTGACATACAAATACAAATCTTTTAGATAAACTCATATTAAATTGCGATTCATCTTAATTACAATTGTTGAAAAATCAAAGCGTCCCCCAAATGATAAATCTACTTCAATAAAAATCCTTTATGCTTTTTGGCAAACGATATTGACATTCCTATGAATATTGGTAGTTTTTTCAGAATTGCGGATGCTCTTGGAGTAGAAAAAAGGTAGACCCAAAATTGAAGAGGAGTATAAAAAGGGAATGATGTAATCAATTTTGATGTATACATTAGCACAACTGGTGTTGTTGAAGATGACGTACTTCAACATAAAAATGGGTAAAGCATAGTAAAACAGCATTGGAGATAGCTGTTCGAAATAGTTTGAATGGTTATACTCCAGTATTATCCAAAAGACTAAAACAGTTTCTCGCAAAGATTCGTTACAAAATCTAATGTTTAATAATTTCGTAAAAAGGAAAGCAAAGATGCAATTCATTGACCTAAAAACACAACAGTCTAAAATCAGATTAAAAATTGAAAATCGATTGAATCAGGTGCTGGATCATGGGCAATATATTTTAGGCCCTGAAATTAAGGAATTAGAAAACAACTTAGCCCATTACGTAGGCTGCAAGCATGCTGTAGCTGTTTCATCGGGTACTGATGCATTATTATTAGCACTCATGTGCTATGATATTGGTCAGGGAGATGCCATTCTGACCACACCCTTTACTTTCATTGCCACAGCAGAAGTGATTTGTCTGTTAGGTGCTACCCCTGTTTTTGTCGATATAGCTCCCCAAACATATAATATAGCCCCTGAGGCAATTGAAAAAACTTTAATGGACTGTAAGAATGATTCGAGTTTCAATAAAACGATTCGGGGCATTATTGCAGTAGATTTGTTTGGGTTGCCGGCTGATTATACTGCAATCAATCAAATCGCTCAAAAACATGATTTGTTTGTTATTGAGGATGCCGCTCAATCCTTTGGTGCAACCTGTTATGACAAAAAATCCTGTGCATTAGCCGATATTGCCTGTACATCATTTTTTCCAGCAAAACCACTGGGTGGATATGGTGATGGCGGCATGTGTTTTACCAATGATGATTTCCTTGCAACCAAAATAAGATCTCTGTTGGTGCATGGTCAGGGAAGTCATCGATATGAACATATTTATATTGGAATCAATGGTCGCCTGGATACATTTCAAGCGGCTGTTTTATTGGAAAAATTTAGTATTTTTCCAGAGGAATGTGTATTGAGGCAACAAGTTGCAGAAAGATATTCAAATGCTTTCAACGATCATCCTTCTATCACCATTCCTTTTATTCCAGAACAGTACCAGAGCGTTTGGGCACAATATTCAATTTTGCTCAAACAGTCGCGCCAAAGGGATCAATTACAAAAACATTTAAGTGATAACAATATTCCCTCAGCAATTTACTATCCCATTCCAATCCACAAACAACCAGCATTTAAAAATTTGAATTCGCAGTCGTTTCCTGTTTCTGAAGATATCAGTCAGAGAATAATGAGTTTACCCATGCATCCTTATCTGGAAAAATCCCAGCAAGACGTTATTATTAAAACGATTCTTGAAGGTATATAAAAAGTTTCATGAAAATTTCTGACCAACGTATCCTTAAAATATTGGAGGATAACAATTATATTACGACATCTCAACGCCGAGATATACTCCGGCAAACCAATGACATTAAAACTAACTTAAGACAGGTTCATACCGTCAATATTGGTGGTGTGCCCAAAGAAATAGAGCATCCAGTGACCATGATTGACGTTGTGGCTTCCATGGGTTTTTCTTCAGATAAAACCGTTAGCAGCATTCTGGATGAAGAAGAAATTGTTCGACTGGTTGCCGATCAAATGGGGTTTGAATTCAAACGTATTGACCCCCTAAAACTTGATTTAGAACTGGTTACCAAAACCATTCCGCATCTGTTTGCTTTAAAACACCTTGTCGTTCCAATTAACAAACGTGAGGGACGCTTAGAAGTTGTCATGCACAACCCGGCCGATACCGAAGTTATCGAAGATATCAAGCGGGTAGTGGGAATGGAGATTCGTCCCTTTATGGGTACACGGCAAGATATTCTCAAAACAGTGCGGGAATTTTTTGGCTTTAAAATTTCCATCACAGAAGCCGAAAATCAATTTTCTCGCCCATCGTTTGATCTCAGCAACCTGGAACAATACACTAATCTGGCATCGTTGAATGAACTTCACACCAATGAAGCTCATATTAAAAATGCCGTTGATTATCTGTTTCGCTACGCTCTCGACCAGCGTGCCAGTGATATTCATATTGAACCTCGACGTGAAAAAATGCTGATACGCATGCGAATAGATGGTATTCTTCATATTATATATACGCTTCCCAGAGCCTTACATGCAGCCATGACATCCAGAATCAAAACCCTATCTCGGCTTGATATTGCTGAGAAACGACGGCCACAAGACGGCCGTATTAAACTGTCCCATGAAAAAATTGACGTTGAAATTCGTGTATCGACTATTCCTGTTGCATTTGGCGAAAAAACAGTACTTAGAATTCTTGATCCAGCCGTAATTTTTCAAAACATTGAAAAATTGGGATTTTCCAAAAGAGATTTAAAACGATACAACGAACTGATTCAAAAACCGCATGGAATTATTTTAGTCACTGGGCCAACAGGAAGTGGAAAATCTACCACATTGTATTCAACTCTGGGAAGAATTGACTCTTCAGAAATGAATATTACAACTATTGAAGATCCTATTGAAATGGTTCATGATAGTTTTAATCAAATAGCTGTACAGCCGGTTATTGGAATTACGTTTGCCTCTATTATTCGAAATATTTTACGACAAGATCCTGATATCATTATGATTGGTGAAATGAGAGACACAGAGACAGCTGAGAATGGGGTTCAAGCCTCCTTAACCGGACATCTTGTCTTTAGTACACTTCATACCAATGATGCGCCTTCCAGTGTTGCACGTTTAATAAACCTGGGAATTAAGTCATATTTAATTGCGGAGTCTGTTTTAGGAATTCTTGCCCAACGATTGGTTAGAAAAATTTGTCCATATTGTATTGAAGATGACATTGTTGATCAATCTTTTTTAGAAAGTATGGGGGTTCGCATTGAAAAAAAATTATTGACTGAAAGTGGTACAGTTGTTTTGAAAAAAGGAAAGGGATGCCCTAAATGCAGGGGCACTGGTTATTTAGGGAGAATTGGTATTTTCGAAGTTATGCCTTTTGATCATGAAATTCGCTCTCATATCGGATCATCAAGAGACTCAAACACACTTGTACTCCGGAAACTGGCCATCAAAAAAGGAATGAAAACCCTCAGACAGGATGCTGTCCGAAAAATGTTGAAAGGAATCACAACGTATCAGGAAGTTGCCCGCATAACTGATATTTAATAGATAGAGGTTTTAAGATAAA
>Ga0272440_1002132_pt1 | contig 15639 bp, 16 predicted proteins | sample SSMMMBAug17_FD_192440 | JGI IMG/M metagenome (GOLD analysis project Ga0272440, IMG submission 192440) | Marine sediment archaeal communities from Little Sippewissett salt marsh, Falmouth, MA, United States - SSM-MMB-Aug17 | ecosystem: Environmental > Aquatic > Marine > Wetlands > Sediment ... | reverse complement strand
CTTCATATTCCAGTTAACACTTTTTTTGTACGATTTGTCTTATGTAGAGACGCACGGCAGTGCGTCTCCGAGCAGAGAAAGGGCAAACATTTTTTGGTTCTTAATTTCAAAGCATCGATAGACCTTCTTCGCTCTCTACAAGGGGAAACACAATCACAATTCTGGAAAAAATGTTAACTACTTTTCAACAAATATGAAGGATGCCAAATTTCGACTGATAAAAGAATACATGACAATGATGCCGGTTTGCCAGATGGATTTCAGAAATTGCAACAGATACGGCTCAAATTGATTGTATATTCAAGCCCTAAAAGAACAATAATTATATAAGTTCACAATATCTGCTTGCATATTTAATTCTACTATGATAAAAATCTGAGTTTATGTTTTTCACTTAAAGATCAATTTGAATATTGATAATACACACGCGCCATGAAGAGCAGTCAGGTGCTTTAACAACAAAAAGTTTGATTGCTGATACGCAATAATTATATTGCCTCCCATGGGGCGGCGGAAAAAAACCAAAAAGGAGTGTTATTAACCTATGGCTTATGTAACAATGAAAGAATTGTTGGAATCAGGTGTTCACTTTGGACATCAAACCAAAAGATGGAACCCAAAAATGAAACCCTATATTTTTGGTGCACGAAATGGTATCTATATCATAGATCTCCAAAAAACTGTTCGAATGTTTCGTACTGCTTACGATTTTATTGCCAAAACCACTGCACAAGGCCGAAGCGTCTTGTTTGTAGGGACAAAAAAACAATCTCGCGATGCCATATATGAAGAAGCCAATCGCTGTGAAATGTATTATGTACATAATCGCTGGTTGGGCGGCATGTTAACAAATTATATAACGATCAAGAAAGGCATTGACCGACTAAACTACTTGAATGATATTAAAAATGACGGCTCAATTAACATGTTTCCCAAAAAAGAACGTTTGAAAATGGAAAAGGAACGTATCAAACTGGATAACAATTTGGGCGGCATTCGTGGCATGAAACAGTTACCCGGCGCAATTTTTGTTGTAGACCCTAAAAATGAGGCCATTGCCGTTCGTGAAGCAATCACGCTCAAAATTCCGGTTGTCAGTATTGTGGATACCAATTGTGACCCCGATCCAATCAATTTTCCAATACCTGGAAATGATGACGCCATTCGGGCTATTCGATTGATTACATCAAAAATCGCTGATGCCTGCATTGATGGTCGTGAAAAGTATGAAGAAAAACAACAGGCTGAATCAGATAAAGAAAAGACAGCAACGCCTAAAAGTAAAAATGTGAAAGGCCAAAGAAAGCAAAAAGAAAAATCAAAATCTGATAAAGCACCTCAAGAGAATACAATTGAAGGACCAGATGGCTCCATCGTTGAAGTAATTAAAAGAAAACCCGATCATGTCGTTTCAGAGAAAGCAGATGTGTCTGAAGATTCTGATAATTCTGAAAAAGAATAAATGCTTACATTTAGCCTTATTATTATAAATTAAATTCATTCAAACCTGGTTTAAATACCAGGCTTGAATGGTATATACATAAACAGGAGTAAAAAATGTCAACAATTACTGCAGAAATGGTCAAGCAGCTTAGAGAAACCACAAGTGCAGGCATTATGGACTGTAAGTCGGCACTGAAAGAATGTGATGGCGATATGACAAAAGCTGTTGATTTTTTAAGAAAAAAAGGGTTGGCAACCGCAAAAAAACGCGCCAATCGTGAAACCAAAGAAGGTCTTATTTGTCCATATATTCACATGGGCGGCAAGCTCGGTGTATTGGTTGAAGTAAACTGCGAAACTGATTTTGTGGCAAAAACAGATGATTTTGCAGAGTTTGCTAAAAATATTGCAATGCATATTGCAGCCGCAAATCCCCTCGGCGTCAATTCTGAAGATATTCCTGATGACCTTGTTGAAAAAGAAAAGGAAATTTTCCGCGCACAAGCCTTAGAAACTGGTAAACCTGAAAAAGTTGTCGATAAAATCGTTGAAGGTAAGGTTAAAAAATTCTATGAAGATAGTTGCTTGATGAATCAGCAATATGTCAAGGACACGAGCCTGACCATTAATGATTACTTAAATGAAGTCATTGCAAAAACAGGCGAAAAAATTACAATTCGACAATTTGTACGATATCAAATAGGAGGGTAGCGCGTGACTCCCCAATATCATCGAGTTGTGGTGAAACTTAGTGGTGAAGCACTGATGGGAGATCTATCTTTTGGGATCAGCCCGGAAATGCTGGATTATGTTGCGGTTGAAATCAAAACGATATTTCAGCGTGGTGTTCAAATTGCTTTGGTTGTCGGTGGCGGGAATATTTTTCGAGGCGTAAAAGCTGGTGCTTTTGGAATGGATCGAACATCAGCAGACCATATGGGGATGCTCGCAACAGTGATGAATAGCCTTGCCTTACAGGATATACTTCAAGGCAAGGGTGTTGCAACACGTGTGCAAACGGCAATTCATATGCCTGAAATAGCAGAACCTTATATTTTGAGTAAGGCAATTCGGCATCTTGAGAAAGAAAGGGTTGTTATCTTTGCAGCCGGTACTGGAAATCCATATTTTACAACTGATACCGCTGCTGTTCTTCGTGCAAAGGAAATACAGGCGCAGGTATTGATCAAAGCTACGAAAGTTAATGGTATTTACGATCGCGATCCTGAAAAAGATCAAAATGCAAAAAGAATTGACAAGATCACTTATCGGGAAGTTATTGAGAAACAATTGCGTGTTATGGATCTCACAGCAATATCTCTTGCAATGGACAACAAACTTCCGCTTGAAGTGTTAAGTCTCAAGGAAAAAAATAATATTGATCGATTTGTTTGCGGCCAAAATGTTGGAACATATATTGATAGCTAGTTCGCCTTTTTAGAAAATATCCTTGCTCACTGCAATGATGACGTGTTATCAGAATAAAAAACGGGCTTGTCGGAACAATTTTAATTATTATCAACAAGCCCGTTATATTTAATTAAACATGCGAATTTCCGCATAATCAGGAGGAATATTTTATGTTAGATTTGGTATATGATGAAGCAAAAGAAAAAATGGAGCAATCAAAAGAAGGTTTTACCAAAGAGTTGCAAAAAGTTCGCACCGGGCGGGCATCGCTTTCACTTCTGGATGGAATCCGTGTAGATTACTATGGAACACGTACCCCTCTCAATCAAATGGCAACCTTGTCGGTTCCTGAGAGTCGTCTCATTACGATTCAGCCTTGGGATGCTTCAGTGATTGGTGATATTGAAAAAGCGATTTTAAAGTCTGATATTGGTGTTACACCTGCAAATGATGGCAAAATTATCAGACTTTCTATTCCACCGCTGACCGAGGAGCGTCGTAAAGAACTGGTAAAGAAAGTGAGTAAAATGGGTGAGGAAAGAAAAGTTTCAATCCGGAATATTCGACGCGATGCCAATGAAATGCTGAAAAAAATGAAAAAAGATAGCGATATCACTGAAGATGAGATGTTCAAAGGCCAGGATGAAGTTCAGAAAATTACTGATGACTATGTTGAACAAATTGATTCTATTTGTAAAAAGAAAGAAGAAGAAATTCTTGAATTCTAATTCTTTCAAATGAATGATACGAGTTTCATAATGATTCAAAATACAGGGCTCCCCAGGCATGTTGCGATAATTATGGATGGCAATGGTCGATGGGCAAAAAAGCGGATGCGAAACAGAACTCAAGGACACGAAAAAGGTGCAGAGACTGTTCGTATTGTAACCCGAACCACACGGAAATTAGGCATTCCTGTTTTATCGCTTTATGCCTTTTCTACTGAAAACTGGCAACGATCCAAAACTGAAGTTTCGGCATTAATGTACCTGCTGAAAAAATTTCTGAACTCTGAAAAAAAAGAAATGCTTGATAACAATATTAAATTAATGACAATCGGCCAGACCCATCGACTACCTTCTGACGTTCAGACAGTGCTCATGGATACACTTGATGCGACATCAAAAAATGATGGCATGATTCTCAACTTGGCTTTAAGCTATGGCGGTCGTGATGATATTGTCAATGCAGCAAAGCAATGTGCGAAAGCCGTTCAATCTGGTGAGATCATGCCTGATGAAATTACAGAAAAATTTTTTCATAATTATTTATCAACTAAAGAAATCCCTGATCCTGATCTGTTGATTCGAACCAGTGGAGAAATGCGCATCAGCAATTTTTTACTCTGGCAAATCGCTTATTCTGAACTATTTGTTACAAAAACATTGTGGCCAGATTTTACTGAAGATGAGTATTTATCTATTTTGGAAAATTATCAGAATAGAGAACGTCGATTTGGTGGATACAATTAAAAAACAGGAAACAATTTAACAAAAAAACAGGTTAGAATAATGGATTACGATTTAATAATCATCGGTGGAGGTCCAGGAGGCCTGACTGCCGGAATATATGCCATGAGAGCAACATTAAAAACATTGCTCATAGAAAAAGGTGCCTTTGGCGGGCAAATGACCATGACCGATATGGTGGAAAACTATCCTGGATTTGATAGTATTAATGGATTTGATTTATCTCAAAAATTTTTCGACCATGCCAAAAAGTTTGAACTTGAAACAATCCAGCAGGAAGTGTTATCTGTTAAACCCCTTCATGATTCCGGTTATGAAGTGTCTTTGACAAATGGAACGACATATCAAAGCAATGCTGTTATTCTGGCATGTGGTGGGCGAAGTCGAAATCTTCAAATCCCTGGAGAAAGCGAACTGTATGGACGTGGTGTTTCATACTGTGCAACCTGCGATGGTTTTTTCTACCGAAACAAAACTGTTGCTGTTATTGGCGGCGGGGATACAGCAGTGGAAGAAGCCCTTTATCTGGCAAAACTTGCGAAAAAAGTGTATTTAATACATAGACGTGATGAACTTCGCGCAGGCGCCATATTGCAGAAAAGGATATTGTCTGATCCAAAAGTTGAAATACTATGGAACAGCATTCCTTTAGATATAAAAGATAATGGACAGTCTGTTAATAGACTGGTAGTAAAGAATAAAAAAACAGATAATGAGCAAACAATCGAACTGGATGGTGTTTTTATTTTTATTGGATACATTCCAAATAACGCAATTGTGCCACAAGTAGTAAAGGCCACAGATGATGGCTACATTATTACAGATGAACGTTGCCGGACAAATTTGAATGGACTCTATGCCATAGGCGATTTGAGACAAAATTATGCCAAACAAATCGTAATCGCAGCTGCAGAAGGTTGTATTGCCGCACTAGATGCAGCTCAGTACATAGAACATAATAACTAAAATCTGTTGCTAATGAAAAAAGTCTTACGCTATGCTGGCTTTGCATTGCTTAGTTTTTTAGCACCTATTATCATATTTTTTTCTGCCGTATACTATTATGATATTGGAATGGTCGAAATTATTGCAACTACTGAAAAATTTCTTTCAACATTCATTCATTCATGGAAATTGTTCGATGAAACGGATGATTTTCATAACACAAGCAGTATAAAAAGTGTGTCAAGGCAAAAGCAATCAAAGGAAATAGTTCATTTATACTTTGCTGATAAAACAGATCAATATTTAAAGGTTGAAGACCGAATTCTTTCGCATCCCGATAGCCCTGGTATGTTTGCGCAAATTTTACTGAACGCTTTATTTGAAGGATCAAATAAAAATTTAAATCCTGTTTTACCCGAAGGAGACTTTTTACGTGCTGTATTTATAGAAAATGATAGTCAAACCGCTTATGTAGATTTCAAACAAACAATCATTGCTCATTTTCCTGGAGGCGTTACACAGGAATTGTTAACAATATACGCTATTGTAAACACACTTACTTTAAATATGCGTGAAGTGAAACAAGTAAAAATTGTCATCGGTGGACAGGAAGCAAATACGCTAAATGGACACCTGGATATTCGTTATCCATATACAACCAACATGTTGATAGTACGATGAAAAAAAAGAAACATATTGATTGCCTGAGAAATATCGGTATTATTGCCCATATTGATGCGGGTAAAACGACAGTAACAGAAAGAATACTGTTTTATACCGGTCGTTCGCACAAGATGGGGGAAGTGCATGATGGCGAAGCTGTTATGGATTGGATGACTGATGAACAGGAACGTGGAATAACAATTACTTCAGCTGTAACGACATGCCAGTGGAAAAATAAGGAAATCCAAATAATTGATACACCTGGTCATGTTGATTTTACCATTGAAGTCGAACGGTCCTTACGTGTGCTTGATGGTGCAATTGGTGTTTTTTGTGCTGTAGGTGGTGTTGAACCTCAATCAGAAACAGTTTGGCATCAGGCGGATAAATATCATATTCCAAAAATTGCTTTTATTAATAAAATGGATCGAATTGGCGCTAATTATTATCATGTAGTTGATATGATGAAACAACGTCTCAAGGCAAATCCACTGATTATTCAATTGCCAGTGGGTGCTGAAGATAAATTTACGGGTATTGTTGACCTTATTCATATGCAGCAAATCACATGGGGTAATGATATTTTAGGCAGTACGTTCACCAGTGATCAAATTCAGGATGACATGTTGGACCTGGCAAATGAATACAGAGAAAAAATGATTGAATGCCTTGCTGATTTCGATGATACGCTTATGGAAGCCTATTTGGCTGAAGAAACAATATCTGAAACGGAACTTATTTCAGCAATTCGTAAGGCAACAATCAATCTGAAATGTGTACCCGTAATGTGTGGTTCAGCCTTAAGAAACAAGGGCATTCAACCTTTACTGGATGGCATTGTTGATTTTTTGCCCTCCCCCTATGATATTCCGCCACTTCTTGGTTTTTCTCCTCAAACCAATGAAAAAATTCCATGTCCACCAGATGAATCTGCATCCTTAACGGCGCTTATTTTTAAAGTCTCTATGATTGAAGGTCGGAAACTGTCATTTGTTCGTATTTACAGTGGAATTATGAAATCAGCACAGGATGTTTTTAATCCCGCTCAAAATAAAAAAGAGAAACTTGCACGTATTCTTGAAATGCATGCCAATAAGCGAAAACGCATTCAAGAAGCTGGTCCTGGAAAAATTGTTGGAATAGTGGGCCTAAAATTTTCAGGCACAGGAGAAACTCTTTGTGCTCAGGAATCCCCTATCTTACTCGAAAATATAGATAGTTATGAACCTGTTATTTCAGCTGCAATTGAGCCAAAATCACATTCTGATGAAGATAAACTTTCAGATGTACTTGAAAAATTGAGTATGGAAGATCCAACATTCAAGACATTTGAAGATGAAGAAACGGGCCAAACCATTATTTCTGGAATGGGAGAGCTTCATCTTGAAGTAATGGTCAGCCGGATGGAACGCGAATTCAATACACAGGTTCGTGTTGGTAAACCACAGGTTATGTATAGGGAATGCATTGAATCTGTTGTTGAAACGGATGCTGTTTTTGAAAAAGAAATTGGCGGACAATTCCATTATGCAAAAACACGTTTAAAACTTTCACCATTGAAAAGAGGATCTGGGAATAGATTTACATCCTGTATATCTGATGACAGCTTACCTGAATCATTCATCAATGCTATTGAACGGGGGGTTATAGAATCTCTGGAAAGTGGTGTCGTAATGGGTTACCCTGTGGTTGATGTTGCAGTCGATTTACTTAATGCAGAAATTAAGGACTCGCAAAGTACAGAATTGGCTTTCAAGGTATCGGCATCTATGGCCTGCAAAGAAGGTCTTCAAAAAGCCCAATCCTTTTTGCTTGCACCGATTATGAAAGTTGAAATCATTGTTCCTGAAGACTTTATGGGCGATACTATTGGCGATATCAATTCACGAAATGGGAAAATACAGGAAATTGAATCAAGAAAAGGAATTCAGGTTATTAAAACAGTTGTCCCATTATCTCAGATGTTTGGCTATGCAACATCTCTAAGATCCACAACACAAGGTCGTGGAACTTTTTCCATGCATTTTTCTCATTATGATCGACGCCAGGAATAGTTGAATGGGGTTGGTCTTCACCCCCAAAAAGTTTATACCGGCCCTTGCAAACGCAAGCATTATTCCACCTCTACTGTAATATAATCAGCTTCGTTATTTCGGAGTGTTAATGTACACCCCATTACCCTTAATGCAATTGGATCATACAGCGGTGCACGCCCCTGAATCTGAATTTTTGCCCCTGGAACCAATCCCATTTCTCGAATCCGTCGTCCCATTTCACCATTGGCTCTTACTCCAGATATAACGCCAGTCTGGTTGTCCTGCATTTGTCTCATGTTTATTGTTTGCATATTTATCATTAGCTCCTTATGATTTTAATGGCTTGTTTATATGTTATATAAGACTAACTTTAAACATGTCAAGTACAAAATTGTCTGATTGATCACATATACTTAACGCTTTTTAAAAATATTCTTGACTAACACGTTAAATAAAATATACTCTTATTTACTTGATGAATTCTATTCATTCCTGAATACAAAATAAAAATTAACTGCAATCAATTCGTTAATTGATTAATTGCAATTGATTCATAATAAGGAGGTTTTATGAGCGATAAAAAACGCATTTTAGTGGTGGATGATGAGCCGGATTTCGCATCCATCGTTCAAGGAAATCTGGAGAAAGAAGGCTTTATCGTTGATGTTGCTTATAATGGTACAGAATGTATTGAAAAAGTGAATGCCAATCCACCTGATGCCATTGTGCTGGACGTTATGATGCCTGAAAAAGATGGCTATGAAGTTTGTGCTGAGATAAAAAAAGAAGATCGTTTCAAGGATATTGCGATCCTGATGTTGACTGCTGTGGCATCACATGTAACATCAACACGATATTCTCATTATGATGGGATGAGCATGGAAGCGGACGACTATTTGCCGAAACCGGCATCAGCCGAGGAAATTACTGATAGTATCAAAAGCCTTTTGGATATGAATTAGTTTAATGCACCGATTTTTATATCGGTGCACTCTAATGAAATAGATTGATATATCCAGAAAAATATTGCCAGAAATTTCAACAACAAATCAAGGAGCATTTCATGGCAACAGCCCTCAATTATGATCCATCATCATCAGCCTCCTTTCTTGAGGAAGTTATGAACCGATCGGGTCAACCATTGACAGCTTGTTATCAATGTAGACGTTGCGCCGCTGGCTGTGCAGTTGGTGATGAGACTTCACCGGTAACACCGGATCGCCTCATTCGCTTACTGATGCTCGGAGAAAAAGAGGCAGCCCTGTCCAATGATCTGGTTTGGAAATGTGTGTCATGTTATACCTGTGGCACGAGATGTCCCAATAACATTCAAACCGGGCGTATCACTGAAACATTGAAAAAAATATCAAAAGAAACCAAAACAGTACCACATCTGCCAAAAGTGGGCTATTTTCACGATAGTTTTGTTAAAGCCGGTCTCCGATGGGGACGCGTTAATGAAATGGAGTTCATGGGGATGTATGAATTGCAACATCTTCGAGATAAACTCGTGGAAAAAGATTTTGATGGCATCAAGCAGGAAATTATGGATCAAATGCAATTTGCAATATCAATGGTAAAGCATAAGCGCATGCATTTTGATTTCCTTAAATCCATTGGCAGGAACGAAATCAAACGCCTGTATAAAAAATTCAAAAAAGATCAATCATAATCTTGTCTATATTAAAAAAGTTTTAGGATGAGCGTATAACTCATCATAACAATCAAGAGGTTCATCATGGAAATAGCCTATTATCCGGGATGTTCTCTGAAACAATCTTCCAACCTGTATGACAGCCAAACCCGAGATGTATTAAGTCTACTGGGTATTTCAATCAAAGAAATAAATGACTGGAACTGTTGTGGGGCCACATCAGCCGGTAAATACGATGATTTTTTAGCCGTTGCTATGCCTGCCAGAAATATTGGCATTGCAGAACGAAAGGGCTATGCCGAAATGGTAATCCCTTGCTCTGCCTGCTATTCACGAACGCTCGTTGCACAGAAAAAACTGGCAGATGATCCTGATCTAAAAAAGCGTATCAACGATGGATTGTTTCAGAAAGTAAAGGGCGATCTTAAAATTTCTTCAATTCTTGAAGTTCTTGCCCGTATCCCCAAAAAAATCCTTAAACAAAAAATGACCCATAAATTTAAGCAACTGAATGCTGTTTGTTATTATGGATGTATGTTGACCCGATTTCCTGTGGATGTCGATGTCCCTGATGATGTTGAAAATCCTCAAACAATGGAACAAATTCTCAAAGGGATTGGGGTTCACGCCCTGGATTGGAATTACAAAACAGCATGTTGTGGGGCATCCGCAGCAATGAATGATCCAGATACCGCAATTAATCTCATGCATAAAATAATAGCAGATGCCCTGGAACGCGGTGCTGAATGCTTTGTTGTAACCTGCCCCATGTGTCAGATGAATCTGGATGTGCATCAAGATAAAGTCTGTGAAAAATTTGGCATTAACCAACGATTGCCTGTGTATTTTCTGACCGAATTAATCGGGCTCGCCCTGGGAATGAATATCCAGGATCTGCAGATTGACAGGCATTTCATTCAAATGGCAGAGGCCTGAAGGAGCAATGGGATATGACAAATACAAATAATGAATCTGTCAAACGTGGCTCTGTAATGATAGTCGGTGGCGGCATTGGCGGTATGCAGGCTGCCCTTGATCTTGCAGACAGTGGTTTTAAAGTTCATTTGATGGAAAAACAATCATCAATTGGCGGCACGATGGTCATGCTGGATAAAACATTTCCTACCGGTGATTGTTCCATGTGCATGATTTCGCCCAAAATGGTTGAAGTTGGACGCCATCAAAATATCGTATTGCACACGATGACAGACGTTCTTTCAGTGTCTGGTGCACCGGGGAACTTTAAAGTTCATGTGCGTGAAAACCCACGTTATGTTGATGCTGAAAAATGTACAGGTTGTGGTTTGTGCGATAAAAAATGTCCCAAACTGGTTCCCAATGAATTTGATCAACAAATCAATAAACGCAAAGCCATTTATTCCATGTTTCCCCAGGCTGTACCCAATACCCGTGTTATTGATCGGGATAATTGTCTTTATTTTCAGCGGGGTCGATGTAAAGCCTGTGAAAAGTTCTGCCCGGCTGATGCGATCAATTTTGAGGATCAACCCAAAGAATTTGATATTGATATTGGCGCAATTATCCTCAGTCCAGGCCTGGATCGTTACAATCCAAGAGTTCGTCAGGAACTGGGATTTGGACGATGGCCCAATGTAGTAACTTCAGTGCAATTTGAACGAATTCTCTCAGCATCAGGCCCATATATGGGTGAGGTGAAACGTCCGGTGGATGAACGACATCCCAGAAAAGTTGCATGGATTCAATGTGTTGGCTCTCGTGATTTCCGAAATGCCAATCCCTGGTGTTCGTCTGTATGTTGTATGTATGCCACCAAACAGGCGGTCATTGCGAAAGAACATGACAACAATATTGAGCCTGTAATTTTCTATATGGAAATGCGTGCCTTTGGAAAGGATTTTGATAAATATGTGGATCGAGCCAAAAACGAATATGGGGTTGAATACAAACGCGCAATGATATCCGATATTAAAGAAGAAGCTGGTACGCACAATCTTATTATTCGCTATGCAAAGGAAAATGGCGAATTGATTGATGAAATATTTGACATGGTGGTCCTGTCCATTGGCTTTCAACCGCGTGAGGATGCCATTGAAATGGCCAAAACATACGGTATTTCGCCAAATGAATATGGTTTTGCCCGCACCACGACATTTCAGCCCGTCGACACTGATGCTGATGGCATATATGTTACCGGTATTTATCAGGGGCCAAAGGATATTCCTGAAACGGTGGTTCAGGGTAGTGCTGTTGCCGGTCGGGTGATGTCATTACTGGGTGAAGCTCGGGGAACTGAAGTTTCCCAGAAAGCGCTGCCTGAAGAAACTGATGTCAGTCAATCAGAACCTAAAATTGGTGTATTTGTCTGTCATTGTGGTATCAATATTTCACAGTCTGTTGATATTAATCAGGTTGTCGGCGCTGTTAAAGATCAGAAAAATGTTGTTTATGCGGATGATCTCATGTATGCCTGCGCCCCTGATGGTCAGGAAAAAATAAAGGCGCTGGTGCGTGAGCATGGTTTAAATCGGGTAGTTGTTGCCTCATGTACGCCAAGAACACATTCACCTTTATTTCAGGATACCATTCGCGATGCCGGATTAAATAAATACTTGTTTGAACTCGCAGATATTCGCGAACAATGTTCCTGGTGTCATATGGGACGCAAGGAAGAAGCCACAAGCAAGGCCATTGATATTGTCAAAATGACTGTTGCCAAGACCCGCTATCTTGAGGCTGTTCAGACGGATTCCATTGATGTAAATTCATCCGCCCTGATTATTGGTGGCGGTATTGCTGGCATGACAACGGCTCTTTCACTGGCAGATCAAGGTTTTAAAGCCTATATCGTGGAAAAAGATTCTGAAATCGGCGGTCTTGCTAAAAATGTATATCAGACCCTGGATCAGAGTGATGTTCAAGAATTCTTGAAAATGAGCATTCAAAAGGTAAATAGTAATCCCAACATTGTTGTTCATAAAAATGCGCAGGTTGAAAATACAGATGGATTTGTTGGTAATTTTGTAACAACCCTTACCAATGGCGCTACATTTGAACATGGTGCTGTAATTATCTGTACTGGCGGTCATGAATATCAACCCACTGAATACGAATACAACAGCAGTGATCGCATAATTACGCAGCGGCAATTGGAAAAAGACATTCATACCGGCACACCCAAAGCAGGCGCGCATTATGTGATGATTCAATGTGTCGGCTCTCGTGAAGAACCCAACAATTTCTGTTCAAGGGTGTGTTGTCAGGATGCGGTCAAGAATGCCATTACAATCAAGGAAAAACAAGCAGATGCTAAGGTGACAATTCTCTATCGTGATATTCGAACCTATGGATTGCGTGAAGATTATTATCGTAAAGCCCGGGAAATGGGTGTGTTATTTGTACGATTTAATGTGGAGCGAAAACCGGACGTTGCGGTCAAAGAAAATGCCATTCAGATAACGACTTATGACTATATGCTGGATAGAGAAATTCGTTTACAGGCTGATTATCTGGTATTGTCCGTCGGATTGCGTCCTCATGAAACCACGCAGGATGTTGGCAGCAAATACAAACTTACGCGCAACATGGATGGTTTTTTTCTGGAAGCGCATGTTAAACTGCGACCGGTTGATTTCCCAAGTGAAGGCATTTTTGTTGCCGGTCTCGCCCATGCACCGAAAAATCTGGATGAAACAATCAGTCAAGCATTGGCGGCAGCAGGTCGAGCGGGTGTATTGTTATCACATGACAAACTGGGTGTATCGGGAATTATTTCAAAGCATAACCGAGATATTTGTATGTCTTGTCTGGCTTGTTTTCGGGTATGTCCTTTTGGTTCACCCTATATTGATGAAGATGGCAAAGTGAGCCATAATGAGGTTAAATGTACAGGATGCGGCATTTGTGCGGGAATTTGTCCGGCCAAGGCCTTTCAGGTGAATACCTTTAAAGACAATCAAATACATGCTATGATTGATGCCATGACGGATGATCTGGATTTGGCGGCTTGATTTTTTTTGAAACTGGCCATAATTGTTTGATTGTGGTCAGTTTCTTTAGTGAATTGTCATTGACATGAATACACGTTATGAAATATTCAAAGAAATGTTAACTCACGCCAGACATCAAGAAAGGCAACGTCATGCATTTCTTGTTGTATTTATAAGCATTTTTGTTGCTGTTTTTTCATTTTTTTTAAAATCTGATAAAACAATTACTGATAACACTTTTCTGCTATGCTTATTATGGTTTATTACATTTTTGGGATATGGTTTAACAATTAAATGGAATATCGCATATTACAAATACAAACATATAGCATATATAGTACTCAGAGATATTAAGCGAAAATATTCTGATTATTTTCATAAGTCAAATATGAAAATTCCTAGAGCAGGAACGATGTATATCTTTTTTTATGTTGCGATTCTAAACATGATAATATTTTATTGCCTTAGCAGCTTAAATCTTTTTCTCACTATTATTTTATGTTTAGGACTTTGTTATTTGTTAATGAAATTGTATTTAGATATACGTGATTACTCTAAAAAAAAATATTGAAGGAGCCTATCAATAGATCTAAAGAATGATATATATACTGGCAATCTACATTAGACTTAACATATAGGGCTATAATATTTCTACTCTTTCCCAGGCGGAGACTGGGAAAGAGTAGAACTGTTTACTACTTTTCAGCAAATAGGATGTCTATTTCGATAATCCAGGAGAATAACAAATGACAGATCAAGAATTAAAAGAACTTGTTGCAAGACTTGCAGTTTCACAAGAGGAGTACAGAAAGACTCTTAAAGAAGAAAGAGAGACTATTAGAGAAGAAAGAGCGTCTTTTTTAGAAGAAAGAAGAATTTTTTCAGAAGATATTAAGACTTTAAATGAATCTCTCCAAAAAGAAAAAGAATCCATAACAGAATTAAGATACCTGCAAAAAGAATCATCTGAAAAAATAGAAAAACAATCAATGGTTTTATTAGAGAAGATCAAGAAACTACAACGTTCCATGCGAGATTTAAGAAAACTAGGCTTAAGTGTCGGCTTTGAGACAGAAGAATTCTTTTACGAAAGTTTCAGTCAAAATCCATTTTTAGGCAATATACATTTTGATATAGTCAGTCATAATGTAAAAGGCCAGAAAGCTGAATTTGATATTGTGCTTTACAATACAAAACAAATTGGTATCGTTGAAGTAAAAAATCGATTAAAAGCCAACAGATTAAAAGAATTTGTTAAAAAAATTCCCATATTTCGTAATGAGTTTCCGCAATATAAGAATTTTAATATAATTGCAGCAGTTGCAGCATATTCATTTGAACAAGAATCCGATAAATTGGCTCAAAATTTGGGATTATTTGTTTTTTCAAGATATGGACAAAAATTAAGAACATTGCATGAAGATACATTTATTCCCAAACATTTTTAATGATTGCATAATAAATAAATTTACATAATTTTCAGAAGATTAGAGACGTATTAAACGTATTCAGAGAATTTCTTTCAGGTATAAAATATTCTGAATATGTCCAGATTGTCATACAATAAACATTTGTTCTATTCGATCTTATGGAGAAATTATGAGTTCAAAAAACAAAACCCAGGAAAAAGAAAGCATTCCCATTGAGACACCGCGTCCGATTCCAGAAAACTGGAAACCCAATATTCTTGCAATGGCCTGTCATTATTGTGCCTTTGCAGCAGCCGATTTAGCGGGTGTGATGCGGCTTTCTTATGAGCCGAATGTGAAAATTATCCGCTTACCCTGTACAGGGAAACTGGATCATTCTTATGTTTTAAGAGCTTTTGAGCGTGGGGTTGATGGCATTTTCGTTGCTGGCTGACTGGAGGGTCAATGCCATTTCCTGGAAGGAAATTACAACGCCAAAACAAGAATCAATTATTTAAAAACCCTTTTGCCCAAAGTCAACATTGATCCCCAACGATTGGAAATGTTTAATCTTTCCGCTGCTATGGGACCGAGGTGGGCAGAGATTTGTACTGAATTCACTAAAAAAATCGAACAAATGGG
>Ga0272440_1002131_pt1 | contig 15641 bp, 29 predicted proteins | sample SSMMMBAug17_FD_192440 | JGI IMG/M metagenome (GOLD analysis project Ga0272440, IMG submission 192440) | Marine sediment archaeal communities from Little Sippewissett salt marsh, Falmouth, MA, United States - SSM-MMB-Aug17 | ecosystem: Environmental > Aquatic > Marine > Wetlands > Sediment ... | reverse complement strand
AAAGACTACCCTAAACTGGTCAATCGCTACAGTGAAAACAAAGACCCTAACTTCGCGCAAACCACTAACTGCATTGGCGTCTATCGCATGACTAAAAAAGGCGAAATCATCAAAGGCGACATCATCTTACCTATCGATAATCTCTACTATCGTGGCAAACTCGTGGGCTGTGTCATCGAGGAAAGCATGCAACTTATGGGGCTACCAAATGACTCTGACTGGGTCTACCCAAGCGTGGCCAACGATCTTACCCGCGTTGAATATATGAGCGGTCTGGATGTGGTCATGCTGCAGATTCTCTATCACCCACAAATCAAAATCGGTATGTCACTGTTCCAAAGCCAACCCATTGTTTACAACATTATCGAACAGATGAAATCTAAGGACGGTATCAATAACGCTGAGCGCATGGCTTTACAACAAGGGCTCTTTCCCTTTATCAACCATTGAATCTGCTTGAATGCTGATGTCTTGAATAACATAACCTGCAAGCATTAAACCAAAGATGCCAGGCATATAACTTGCCGTGCCATTGACCACTCGTCCTCGTGCGCCCTCTATCTGCTCCATAGGACCCGCCTCCTGTGGAACCTCGGTAGAAAACACCGTCATCACACCTTTTTTAATGCCCTGCTTTTTAAGACGTTGGCGCATCTGCCGCGCTAATCCACAACCATGAGTTTTAGAGATATCAGCAAGCTCAATTTTTGACGGATCAATGCGGCGGCCCGCGCCCATGCTCGATACAATCGGCAACCCTATTTGCTTAGCCGTCACCACTAAGGTCGCTTTACAATTCAAGCTATCAATCGCATCGACGACATAATCAAAACCTTGTGCTAATAAAACACCCATATCCTCGGGCTTTAGGAACTCTGAGATCAAGCTCACCTCACAGCTGGGATTGATATCCGCGATGCGAGCTTTCATCACCTCAGTCTTTAACAGACCTTGTGTTGAATCCAAAGCGATGATTTGACGGTTTTTGTTAGAACCGCTCACTGTATCGTGATCCACTAAAGTTAAGCGCCCCACCCCTGCACGAGCTAAAGCCTCAGCAACAAAACCACCCACGCCACCGACACCTGCCACAAGAATATGACTGTCCTGCAAAGTCTGCATGGCTATCGGAGAAAAAACTAAAGCACTGCGTTCAAAGAGAGGGTTCATACGGATTCCTTAAAAAAATTTCACTCGCCGTATTATAGGTGCAATCAAGAATCTCTGACAAAGGCTTATCAGTCAAACAAGCCATTCTGCGTGCGACCTGCTCAATATCATTTAACGCGGCTTTTTGTTCTGGAAAGTGAATATTGGGAAAATCTGTCTCTAAGACAAAAGAGTCTAAGGGCAGCTGCTGCACCATCTGTTGATAACGTCTCGCGTTAGGACGACACAAAATACCATTCACACCGATTTTCATCCCTAAGCTAAGATAAGAGTGCGCGATTTGCAAACTACTCCCTAAACCATGAATCACACCCTTTACTGGGTACTGCTTCAGCAAAGAGAGCATCTCATTATGCGCTTTGACCACATGGATAGAGACCGGCAATCGGAAATTAAGCGCCAATTCTAACTGCTGCTCAAACACCTCTAACTGCATCATTCGAGTCATTTTATACTGAAGACTGAAATCTAAGCCAATTTCACCTAAGGCTGCGATAGGGAAAGCCTGAATTAGCTGTTCTAAATCTGCGATATCTTGCTCAGAGCAAACGGAGACAAACCATGGATGGAGACCGATTGCAGGTAGAAAATAATCACAAGACTGGGCGTATTGAAGTGCTGATAACCATTGATTTGAGTCAGTGGTGACACACAAAGTAGGATGATTCAGCAAAGTCATAGGAGCATCAAGAAGATGCGCGTGGGTGTCAAAGTACAATGACATCTAAAAGATAGGGAAATAAAAAAGCCAGCTTAGAGCTGGCTTTTAGAACTGATTACTCAGCGTCAGTTGCATCTGCAACTGGGCGGTCAACTAGTTCAACAATCGCCATTGGCGCGTTATCGCCAGGACGGAAACCACATTTAAGAATGCGGATATAACCACCTGGACGAGTTTGATAACGTGGACCAAGCTCATTGAAAAGTTTACCAACTGCTTCTTTGTTACCTAGACGTGCGAAAGCAGTACGACGGTTGTGAACGCTGTCACTCTTAGCAAGTGTGATCAGAGGCTCAGCAACAGTACGAAGTTCTTTCGCCTTAGCAACCGTTGTACGGATTACTTCGTGTTCGATAAGTGAAGCAGACATGTTTTTAAACATTGCCTTACGGTGCGAGCTGTTACGATTTAACTTACGACCTGATTTACCATGACGCATGATAGCTTCCTTATATTAAGCTGGCTCTTTACTTACCAGACTTGCTGGTGGCCAGTTTTCAAGTTTAGTACCAAGGCTAAGACCACGTTGTGCAAGAACATCTTTGATCTCTTGCAGTGATTTTTTACCTAGGTTCGGTGTTTTCAAAAGCTGTGGTTCAGCTCGTTGAACAAGGTCACCGATATAGTAAATTTGTTCTGCTTTCAGACAGTTCGCTGAACGTACAGTTAACTCAAGATCATCAACAGGCTGTAGGAAGATCGGATCGAAATCATTCTCTTCAACTTCTGGCGCTGCCACTTCTTTATGCTTAAGATCAACAAAAGCATTTAACTGTAAGTGAAGAACAGTTGCAGCTTGCTTAATCGCATCTTCAGGATCAAGAGTACCATCAGTCACTACGTCGATAATTAACTTATCAAGGTCAGTACGCTGTTCAACACGAGCGTTCTGGACTTCGTAGCTTACTGTATGTACAGGGCTGAAGCTCGCATCAAGGCGAAGCATACCAACAGACGAATCGCTGTTGGTTTGCGCTGCAACATAACCCATACCGCGCTCAACTAGAAGTTGCATGTTTAACTCTGCACCTTCAGAGATATGAGCGATGATATGGTCTGGGTTAGCGATCTCAACATCATGGTTCAGAGCAATGTCTGACGCACGAACAACCGCAGGCCCTTTCTTGTTCAGAGTAAGTTCTGCACTATCTGAAGCGTTAAGTTTTACTGCCACCTCTTTAAGATTCATAAGGATTTCTAATACGTCCTCACGAACCCCTTCAATCGATGAGTATTCGTGTAAAACACCATCGATTTTTGCTTCTACAATAGCCGCACCAGGCATAGAAGAAAGCAGGATACGACGTAGTGCATTTCCTAGTGTGTGTCCAAAACCACGTTCTAGTGGTTCTAGTGTCACACGGCTTTGAAAGGCACTTAGGCGATTAATATCTACCATGCGCGGTGTCAACAATTGTTCCAACATCTCTTGCATCAGAGGTGATCTCCGTAATTATTACTTAGAGTAAAGCTCAACGATTAAGTTCTCTTGAATGTCAGCAGATAGATCAGTACGATCTGGTACATTTTTAAATGTACCTTCAAATGCTTTTGCATTCACTTCAACCCAACTAACAGCAGTACCTTGAGCTGCTAGCTCAAGTGCTGAAGCGATACGAGTTTGGTTACGTGATTTCTCACGAATAGAAACTACGTCACCTGAAGAAACTTCGAAAGATGGAATGTTCACAGTTTGACCATTTACCATGATCGATTTGTGAGATACCAACTGACGCGCTTCTGCACGTGTAGAAGCGAAGCCCATACGATAAACAACGTTATCTAGGCGACTTTCAAGAATCTGAAGAAGGTTAACACCTGTTGAACCTTTACGACGATCTGCTTCTTTATAATAAAGACGGAATTTCTTCTCTAGTACACCGTAAATACGACGTACTTTTTGTTTTTCACGAAGCTGTAAACCATATTCGGTTACACGCTTACGAGCTGCACCGTGTACACCTGGTAGTTGATCAATCTTACATTTTGATTCGATGCTACGAACACCGCTTTTCAAAAATAGATCAGTACCTTCACGACGAGCTAATTTACACTTTGGACCAATATATCTAGCCATTATTTACTCCAAAAATTAAACGCGACGTTTCTTAGGTGGACGGCAACCGTTATGAGGGATAGGAGTTACATCAGAAATTGCTGTAATCTTAAACCCTGCACTGTTCAAACCACGAACAGCTGAGTCACGGCCAGGTCCAGGACCTTTTACCATTACTTCAAGGTTCTTCATGCCATACTCAAGAGCCATTTGACCTGCACGTTCTGCAGCTACCTGAGCAGCGAACGGAGTACTTTTACGTGAACCACGGAAACCACTACCACCAGAAGTCGCCCAGCATAGAGCGTTACCTTGACGGTCAGTAATTGTTACGATTGTGTTGTTGAAGCTCGCGTGAACGTGAGCAACACCATCCGTAACAACCTGTTTAACTTTCTTTTTCACACGCGAATTTGCTTTTGCCATATCTAATCTCGCTTATGCATTATCGTTTAATAGGCTTCACTGGGCCTTTACGAGTACGTGCATTTGTTTTTGTGCGCTGTCCACGTAGTGGCAAACTGCGACGGTGACGAATACCACGGTAGCAACCCATGTCCATCAAACGTTTGATGTTCATTGATACTTCACGACGAAGATCACCTTCGATAGTGTAATTCGTAACTTCAGCACGAAGTTGTTCTAACTGATCTTCAGTTAGCTCTCGAACTTTGGTTGAAGGCTCAATACCTGTTGCAGCACAGATTTGCTTTGCAACGGTCGAACCAACTCCGTAGATCGAGGTTAATCCAATAACAATGTGTTTGTTAACTGGAATGTTTACGCCGGCAATACGAGCCATTTTGACGCTCCCTTTAATTCCAACTATTGAAAAACGCGCAATTATACACGCCTTCTTCAGTAAATTCTAGGCTAATTAAATAATCGTTGCTTTTAACAGGCAAAGGTTTATTTAACGCCCTTTCAATTTTGATTTTTTCATCATATTATCGTATTGGCTTGACATCATCTGTGCTTGTACCGATGTCATGAAATCCATGACAACAATTACAATGATTAGCAATGAAGTTCCACCGAAATAGAAAGGAACATTCCAATACAAAATTAGGAACTCTGGTAGTAGACATACTGCAGTGATATAAATCGCACCTGCAAGAGTCAAACGACCCATAATTCCATCGATGTGACGCGCTGTTTGAGCACCTGGACGAATACCAGGTAAATAGGCGCCTGACTTTCTTAAATTCTCAGCTGTTTCATTCGGGTTAAACACAATCGCTGTGTAGAAGAAACAGAAGAAGATAATTGCAATGGCATACAACAGGACATAAATCGGCTGTCCTGGTGACATTGTCGTAGCGATATCACTCAACCACCCCATGCCTTCAGCTTGCCCGAACCAACCACCTAAGGTCGCTGGAAACAGAATAATACTGGATGCAAAGATTGGTGGAATAACACCAGCCATATTTAATTTCAATGGTAGATGTGTTTCCTGACCACCGTATAATTTACGACCACGCATTTTTTGTGCGTAATGAACAGGAATTTGGCGTTGACCACGCTCAACAAACACAACGAACGCTATCACAGCAGCAATCAAGGCTAACAAAATGAACACTGTAATCGCATGCATTGCACCCGTGTTAACTTGTTCAAACGTTCCTCCCAAAGCAGTTGGCAAACCAGCAACGATACCTGCGAAAATGATAATTGAAATACCATTACCGATACCACGCTCAGTGATTTGCTCACCTAGCCACATCAGGAAAATTGTTCCAGAAACTAGAGTCACAACGGCCGTCAACTTAAAGATGAAGCCAGGATCGATAACGACTGGCATACCATTGATATTCTGAGATTCTAGGGCAATTGCAACACCCAATGCTTGGAAAGTCGCAAGCACCACCGTACCCTGTCGAGTGTACTGTGTGATTTTGCGTCGACCTTGTTCACCATCTTTTTTTAGTTGCTCTAGAGTGGGTGATACAACCGTTAACAACTGCATAATAATTGCGGCTGAAATATACGGCATAATCCCTAAAGCGAAGATTGATAAACGTTCAAGGGCACCCCCTGAGAACATGTTAAACATGTCTAGGATGGTGCCCTTTTGTTGTTCGAACATTGCAGCCAAAGCTACTGGATCAATTGAAGGCACAGGAATATGTGTACCTAAACGGTAAACAATAATTGCACCTAAAACAAAAAGTATTTTGTTTTTTAATCCAGACATTGATGACGCAACTGAACTATTCATATTAAGCTACTGAACCACCTGCCGCTTCAATTGTCGCTTTCGCGCCAGCTGTTGCGTTTAGACCAGATGTTTTAATCGCTTTTGTTAGCTCACCAGAGTTAACAATTTTCACAGAAGTAATCTTTTCACCAATTACGTCTGCTTGCTTTAGCGCTGCGATATCGATGATATCAGCATCGATGTTCGCTAGCGTATCAAGACGGATCTCAGTTTTGTATTGAGCTTTGCGTGACGTAAAACCAATTTTTGGTAAACGACGTTGCAATGGCATTTGACCACCCTCAAAACCGATCTTAGGCATACCACCAGAGCGAGATTTTTGACCTTTATGACCACGGCCACCCATCTTACCCCAGCCAGAACCCTGACCACGACCTACACGCTTAGCTGATTTCTTAGCGCCATCTGCTGGTTTCAAAGTATTTAGTTGCATCTTATGCTTCCTCTACTTTTAGCATGTAAGAGACTTTATTGATCATGCCACGGTTCTCAGGCGTATCAATAACCGTCTTAGTTTGGTGCATCTTTCTTAGACCAAGTCCAGATACACAAGCTTTGTGTGCTGGTAAACGGCCAATTGTGCTGCGTACCAGTGTCACTTTAAGTTGTTTTTGATCTGACATCTTATTCACCTAAAATTTGATCAACAGTCATGCCACGCTTAGCAGCAATTGTCTCTGGGCTACTCATAGTAGTCAGAGCCTTAACTGTTGCACGTACTACGTTAACTGGGCGTGTAGTACCTACACACTTACAAAGTACGTTATGTACGCCTGCCGCTTCAAGCACAGCACGCATTGCACCACCAGCGATAACTCCAGTACCTTCAGAAGCAGGAAGCATTACGATGTTCGCAGCACCTTGCTTGAAGTTAATTGGATACTGAATAGTACCTTGAGTTAGTGGCACTGTTTTCATGTTACGACGGGCTTGTTCCATAGCCTTTTTAATCGCTACAGGTACTTCGTTAGCTTTACCACTACCGAAACCAACTTTACCTTCGCCATCACCAACAACTGCTAGTGCTGAGAAACCGAATACACGACCACCTTTAACAACTTTTGCTACGCGGCGGATGTTTACCAATTTCTCGATAAGACCATCATTTCCGTCTTGTAATTCACGTGAAGACATAGTTTCCTTCCTTTAAAATTCAAGACCGTTTTCACGGGCTGATTCAGCTAATTGTTGAACACGACCGTGATACTTAAAACCAGAACGATCAAACGCAACTTTCGTGATGCCAGCAGCTTTTGCTTTTTCTGCAATCATCTTACCGACAACAGCAGCTGCATCTTTGTTTGCACCATTCGAAATTTCTTTTTTAACGTCCGCTTGTACAGTAGAGCTTGCCGCTACAACTTGACCACCATCTGCAGCAATCACTTGCGCATAGATGTGTTGAGTTGTACGGTGCACACAAAGACGAGCCACTTTAAGCTCAGAGATCTTTGCACGCGTTTTTTTAGCTCTACGAAGACGGGCTGTTTTCTTATCCATACTAATTCCCAGCCTTATTTCTTCTTAGCTTCTTTACGAAGAATACGCTCATCAGCATACTTAACACCCTTACCTTTGTAAGGCTCAGGTGGGCGGTAGCCACGGATTTCAGCCGCTACTTGACCAACCATTTGCTTGTCAGCACCCTTAACTACGATCTCAGTTTGAGATGGTGTTTCCACGGTAATACCGTCAGGAATTGGGTGAGACACTGGATGAGAGAAACCAAGTGTTAAATCAAGTGCGTTACCAGCTGCTTTAGCACGGTAACCAACACCTACTAGCTCTAGTTTCTTTTCGAAACCAGCTGTCACGCCAACTACCATGTTATTGATAATTGAACGCGCTGTACCAGCTTGTGCCCAACCGTTAGCTGCGCCATCAACTGGACGACAAATAACTTGTGCATCTTCAACAGAAACAGTTACTGCATTGTTGAAGGCCTTAACTAGGCTTGCCTTAGCACCCTTAACTGTGACTTCGTTACCGTTAACGCTAACTTCAACACCAGCTGGTACTGCGACAGGAGCTTTTGCAATTCGAGACATAATTTAAATCCTTATGCTACGTAGCAAATGACCTCGCCACCGATACCCGCAGTACGAGCTTGACGGTCAGTCATAATACCTTTTGAAGTTGAAATTACAGCGATACCTAGACCACCGATTACTTTTGGCAATTCGTCTTTGTTTTTATAAACACGTAGACCTGGACGGCTTACACGCTTAATTGTTTCAATTACTGGCTTACCTTCGAAATATTTTAAATCTACTGATAGCTCAGACTTGCCATTATTATCATTAATGCTGAATGATGCGATATAACCTTCTTCGTTTAAAACTTTAGCAACAGAAGCTTTAACTTTTGAAGATGGCATTACTACTCGTGATTGCCCAGCCATTTGGCCGTTGCGAATGCGAGTCAACATATCAGCGATTGGATCAGACATACTCATAGATATTTATCCTTACCAACTAGCTTTTCTTAAACCAGGAATATCACCTTGCATTGCAAGTTTACGTAACATGTTACGTGATAAACCAAATTTTCTGTAAACACCGTGAGGACGGCCAGAGATACGACAACGGTTTTGTTGACGAACTGCAGCACCATCACGAGGCAATTTATTTAGCGCATCTACTGCATCCATACGATCATCAAAATCGGTTTCTGGATTAGCGATGATTTTCTTTAGCTCTGCGCGCTTAGCTGCGTATTTAGCAACCATTTTTGCACGTTTGTTTTCGCGTGCAATCATAGATAACTTAGCCATTAGAAATCCTCTTATTTCTTGAATGGGAAATTGAAGGCTTCTAAAAGAGCTTTCGCTTCATCATTTGATTTCGCAGAAGTCGTGAAGTTGATATCCATACCACGGATTTTGTCAACTTTTTCAAACTCGATCTCAGGGAAGATGATTTGCTCTTTAAGACCCATGTTGTAGTTACCGCGACCATCGAAGCCTTTCGGGTTAATACCACGGAAGTCACGAACACGAGGTAGTGCGATATTGATTAGACGATCTAGGAATTCGTACATACGCTCACCGCGTAGTGTCACTTTACAACCTAGAGGGTAACCATCACGAACCTTAAAGCTTGCTACTGACTTACGAGCAACCGTGCGGATAGCTTTTTGACCAGTGATTGCTTCCATATCAGAAACAGCGCTGTCTAGCACTTTTTTATCACCAATCGCTTCACCAACACCCATGTTGACAGTGATTTTTGTCAACTTTGGTACTTGCATTGGCGATTTATAACCAAACTTCTCCATCATTGCAGGAGTAACTTGGTCTTTATACATTTGTTGTAGTCTTGCCATTATTCTGCCCTTTATTAAGCGTCGACCGCTTTACCAGTAGACTTAAAGAAGCGGACTTTCTTGTCATCTTCAACACGGAAGCCGATTTTGTCAGCTTTATTTGTTTCAGGATTAACAAGAGCAACATTTGACGCATCAATTGGCATTTCTTTAGAAACGATACCACCTTGAGCACCTGTCATAGGATTACCCTTAGTGTGTTTCTTAACCAAGTTGATACCATCAACTAAAACTTTACCGTTCGCCATAACAGAAGCAACAGAACCGCGCTTCCCTTTATCTTTACCGGTTAGAACGATAACTTCGTCACCTTTTCTTAAACGATTCATGGCGTCTTCCTTATAGTACTTCTGGAGCCAAAGAAACGATTTTCATAAACTTATCGTTTCGTAACTCACGAGTTACAGGTCCGAAGATACGAGTTCCGATTGGCTCTAGCTTGGCATTTAGAATTACCGCAGCATTACCATCAAACTTGATTAGTGAACCATCTGGACGACGAACACCTTTCGCAGTGCGAACTACTACAGCGTTATAAACGTCACCCTTCTTCACTTTTCCACGAGGTGCAGCTTCTTTTACGCTGACCTTAATTACGTCACCAATGTTAGCGTAACGGCGGTGTGAACCACCTAACACTTTAATACATTGGACGCGACGTGCTCCGCTGTTGTCAGCAACATCAAGCACTGTTTGCATCTGAATCATGGTGGGACTCCATCCATAAACTAAAATTACAAGTAGCACAAAACCCACCGAAAAGAGCAGTCCCTCTATATTTAGAGGCTTACTTCCTTAGGGTGGTTCTGAGAAATTGCGCGCATTATATCGAAATAAACCGCGCAATGCTAGGAAAATTTAAAAATAAATTAAATTTTCGCTTTTTCGTCGATGCTAACTAAAGTCCATGACTTAGATTTAGAGATTGGAGCAACTTCTTGAATTGTTACTGTATCTCCAGCACCAGCTGTATTACCAGCATCATGCGCCATGATCTTAGTAGACTTCTTAACGAATTTTTTGTACTTAGGGTGTTTAATGAAGCGCGAAATTGAAACAACGATAGAGTCGTTCATTTTGTTACTTACTACAACACCTTGTACTGTACGAGCTTTATTTTCTTGACCAGCCATTCTTATTTACTCACTTTTTGACGAATGATGGTTTTAACTTGCGCGATAGTACGACGTACTTTTTTCAGTTGCGCAGAGTTAGCTAACTGACCAGTAGCATGTTGCATACGTAGGTTGAACTGTTCTTTGCGTAGAGCAAGAAGTTCAGTACGTAGATCTTCTACTGATTTTTCTACTAGTTCTTTTGCAGTCATCTTACATCACCGTTCTAGTTACAACTTGTGTCTTGAAAGGTAGCTTCGCTGCAGCCAATTCAAAGGCTTCACGAGCTAGTGTTTCAGGAACACCTTGGATTTCATAAAGTACGCGACCTGGTTGAATCTGGCATACCCAGTACTCAACAGAACCCTTACCTTTACCCATACGAACTTCTAGTGGTTTGTTCGTAATTGGCTTGTCAGGGAAAACGCGGATCCAAATCTTAGCACCACGCTTAACGTGACGAGTCATAACACGACGACCCGCTTCGATTTGACGTGAAGTCATGCGACCACGCTCCATCGCTTTAAGACCGTAATCACCAAAGCTAACTTTGTTACCAACTTGTGCTAGACCACGGTTACGACCTTTTTGTACTTTTCTAAATTTTGTACGCTTAGGCATCAACATAGTTAGTTATCCTTTTATTTACGGCCTTTCTTTGCATTTGACGTGTTGTTGTCAAGCGCAATCTTACCAAGTTTCTCACCTTTGAAAATCCAAACTTTAACGCCGATCTTACCGTAAGTAGTATCTGCTTCAAAAGTTGCATAATCGATGTCAGCACGGAAAGTGTGAAGTGGTACACGACCTTCGCGGTACCATTCTGCACGAGCGATGTCCGCACCGTTTAGACGACCAGAAACTGTTACCTTGATACCTTCTGCACCTAGACGCATAGCATTACCAACCGCACGCTTCATAGCACGACGGAACTGGATACGCTTCTCTAGCTGTTGAGCAATTGACTCTGCAACTAGTTTTGCATCAAGCTCAGGCTTTTTGATCTCTTCGATATTGATGTTTACTGGTAGACCAGCCATCTTAGAGATTTTTGCCTTTAGCTTCTCAATATCTTCACCTTTCTTACCGATGACAACACCAGGACGCGCTGTGTGAATAGTGATACGTACACCATTCGCAACACGTTCAATGTTGATCTTTGAGATAGAAGCGTGAGCTAATTCTTTGTTTAATTCTTCTCGAATTGCAATATCACTAACTAGGAAGTCAGAATAGTTTTTGCTATCCGCATACCAACGAGCATTCCAATCTCTAGTGATACCAAGACGAATACCGACTGGACTTACTTTTTGACCCATTCTGATTCTCCTTACTTATCGCCAACAGTGACGGTGATGTGGCTAGTACGCTTAACGATGCGGTTACCGCGACCTTTTGCACGAGCACGCATACGCTTAAGTGTCGGACCTTCGTTGATGAAAGTAGATGTTACTTTCAACTCATCGATATCCGCACCCTCATTATTTTCAGCATTCGCAATCGCAGAGTTTAGAACTTTTTTGATAAGTTCTGCTGCTTTCTTGTCGCTGAAAGTTAGGATGTTAACCGCAGTCTCAACGTCTTTTCCACGAATCATATCTGCTACCAAACGCGCTTTTTGTGGAGAAATACGCGCAAATTTATGTGTTGCACTTACTTGCATGTCCTAACCCCTATTAGCGTTTAGCTTTCTTATCAGCCGCGTGACCGCGGTAATAACGTGTCATTGAGAATTCACCTAGTTTGTGCCCAACCATGTTTTCTGATACGTAAACAGGGATGTGCTCTTTACCGTTGTGAACAGCGATAGTTAGACCAATCATATCTGGCATGATCATTGAACGACGCGACCATGTTTTGATTGGACGCTTGTTACCAGATTCTTGCGCCTCCATCACTTTTTTATACAAGTGATGATCAATAAAAGGGCCTTTTTTAACTGAACGTGGCATCAGTGTCCTTCCTTATTATTTCTTGTGACGACGACGTACGATCATATTATCCGTACGCTTATTGCTACGAGTCTTCTTACCTTTAGTAGGAACACCCCATGGAGTTACAGGGTTACGTCCACCAGAGGTACGACCTTCACCACCACCATGCGGGTGATCAACTGGGTTCATCGCCACACCACGAACGGTAGGACGAACACCACGCCAGCGCTTAGCACCAGCTTTACCTAGTTTACGAAGGCTGTGCTCAGAGTTACCTACTTCACCGATCGTTGCTTTACACTCAGTGTGGATTTTACGCATCTCACCTGAACGTAGACGAACTAGAACGTAAGCGCCATCTTTACCAACGATTGATGCGTAAGCACCTGCAGAACGTGCAATCTGGCCACCTTTACCTGGACGCATCTCGATGTTGTGTACGATTGTACCTACAGGGATGTTACGTAGAGGTAGAGTGTTACCAACTTTGATTGCTACATGGTCACCAGACTCAACTGATGCACCAGCTTCTAGACCTTTAGGCGCTAGAATGTATGCGCGTTCACCGTCAGCATATTTTAGTAATGCAATGTGAGCAGTACGGTTTGGATCGTACTCTAGACGCTCTACAGTTGCAGGAACACCAGTCTTGTTACGTTTGAAGTCAACTAGACGGTAGTGTTGCTTATGTCCACCACCAGTATGACGTACTGTAATACGACCGTTGTTGTTACGACCACCAGACTTAGATTTCTTTTCTAGTAGTGCTGCGTGTGGCTTACCTTTGTGAAGTTTTGGCTCAACAATCTGAACAACAAAGCGACGACCTGGTGAAGTTGGCTTAGCCTTTTTAATAATTGCCATGTTACAACTCCTTACTCAGCAGCCGCAAAATCAAGTTCTTGACCTGGAACCAAACGAACGATTGCTTTACGCACACCATTACGTTGACCAGCGCGACCCTTGAATACTTTGCGCTTACCTTTAATGTTAATCATGTTGACAGATTGAACTTTAACACCAAATAGTGTCTCAACTGCCGCCTTCACTTCTGGCTTAGTTGCAGAAGGAACTACCTTGAACACATACTGTTCTGAAGCATCTGCCATCAAGGCTGCTTTTTCAGAAACGTGTGGTGCAAGCAATACACTTAGAATACGTTCTTGATTCATGCTAATTGCTCCTCTAGTCGCTTAACTGCGCCTTGAGTCATAACAACATTTTGGAAGCCGATTAGGCTAACAGGGTCGATTGACGCAACGTCACAAACGTCTGCAGCATATAGGTTACGCGCAGAAAGGAATAAATACTCATCAAAAGATTCTGTTACTACTAGAGCATCAGTCAGATTCAATTGAGCTAGTTTCGCTTTAAATTCTTTAGTTTTTGGCGCTTCAAGTTTGAAGTCATCAACAACAATCAAACGACCTGAACGATTAAGTTCGGCAACGATTGAACGCATCGCACCACGGTACATTTTCTTGTTAACTTTTTGAGAGAAGTCACGATTATGGCCTGGGAATGCACGACCACCGCCAACCCAAATAGGGCTACGTGTCGTACCAGCACGAGCTCGGCCCGTACCTTTTTGACGCCATGGCTTAGCACCGCCGCCTCGTACAGCAGAACGGTTTTTCTGGCCTTTAGTACCAGCACGACCTGCATTCATGTAAGCAGTTACAACTTGGTGTACCAATGCTTCATTAAAGTCTACAGCAAATAGTTCATCAGAAACGGCTACTGAACCGTTTTCTTGACCTGTTGCTAATTCGATTAATTTTAAATCCATCATGCCCACCTTACTTCACAGCTTTACGAACAATGACAGTACTGTTTTTAGCGCCTGGTACTGCACCACGGATCAATAGAAGACCGTTTTCTGCATCCACTTTCACTAAATCCAAGTTCTGTGTTGTTTGACGAACGTTACCCATGTGGCCAGACATTTTCTTACCTTTGAAAACGCGACCTGGAGTTTGGTTCTGACCGATAGAACCGTTTGCACGGTGAGAAAGAGAGTTACCGTGAGTCATGTCTTGCGTACGGAAATTATGACGCTTAACACCACCTTGGAAACCTTTACCTTTTGTAGTACCAGTCACATCAACTTTTGTGATGTCGTTGAAACGATCAACAGTCAATTCAGAACCGATCTCTAGACCATCAGCTTCTTCAGCTGTGTCAACACGGAATTCCCATAGACCACGACCAGCTTCAACACCTGCTTTCGCATAGTGACCAGCAGTAGGCTTGTTTACACGACCAGCGTGAACAGAACCTGTAGTAACTTGGATTGCGGCATAACCATCAGACTCAAGAGTTTTGATTTGAGTGATGCGGTTTGGCTCTACTTCTACAACAGTAACTGGAGTTGAAACACCATCTTCAGTGAAGATACGAGTCATGCCGATTTTTTTACCAATGATACCAATAGACATATCATTACCTCATTATTATAAAATTGTCAGTCATTACGATTGATGACTAACTAGAATACGTATTAACGCAATTCTAATTGAACGTCTACACCAGCAGCCAAATCTAGTTTCATAAGAGCATCAACTGTTTTATCAGTTGGATCTACGATATCTAGAAGACGTTTGTGAGTACGTAGTTCGTACTGATCACGCGCATCTTTATTGACGTGTGGAGAGATCAAAACAGTGAAACGCTCTTTACGTGTTGGCATTGGGATCGGACCACGAACCTGTGCACCAGTACGCTTAGCTGTTTCCGTAATTTCACGAGCTGATTGATCAATTAAACGGTGATCAAACGCTTTCAAGCGAATACGAATATTTTGAGTCGCCATAGTTAACTTCTCTTCAATTTAAAGAACAAAACACAAGCTAAAAGTTAGCCTGCAAGTCGAGGTCGTGAATTATAACAGCAATTTTTTTAAAAACAACAGTTTATAAATCAATTATTTAGAGACAAAAAAAGGGAGCCGAAGCTCCCTTTTTTCAGTACTCAGTGAAGTGAGTTAGCAAAGATTAGTCAATAATCTTAGCAACAACACCCGCACCAACTGTACGACCACCTTCACGGATAGCAAAACGTAGACCGTCTGACATCGCGATTGGGTTGATTAGCTCTACAG
>Ga0272440_1002130_pt1 | contig 15645 bp, 13 predicted proteins | sample SSMMMBAug17_FD_192440 | JGI IMG/M metagenome (GOLD analysis project Ga0272440, IMG submission 192440) | Marine sediment archaeal communities from Little Sippewissett salt marsh, Falmouth, MA, United States - SSM-MMB-Aug17 | ecosystem: Environmental > Aquatic > Marine > Wetlands > Sediment ... | reverse complement strand
GAGGGCGCTTTAGCGTCCTTTTTCCATTCAGCGTTGGGCTTTAGCCCTACGCTGTTCTTGGATTTGCCGGAATATATCATTTTTCAATGATCATCAATTAATGTCCGACTTTTTGGGAATGCGCCCCCTAAAAACATACAATATCAAGGGCGTATGTTCAGGTCTGGGAAATCAATCGTGTCTTATTTTTAGAACAATCCTTTTCAGAATTTAAATTCTATTAATTCCAAGCATCAAGAAAAAAACATCACAATCCCAAAGATTATAATTATAAGAGCCCCCATTACAGATAGTGCACAATGAAAGAATTGATACCGCCATTGAGAAGATTTGTTCATTGTCGTAATGGTATTTCTAGAAACAATAGCGATAATGGCAAATATGCTGGTAGTTACGCCCATACCAATTCCCATTGCCAACAATGCGATCAATCCAATGCCAACAATATTAATTGAAATTGTAAAAATCAGAATAATGGCTGCTCCTGGACAAGGTATCATGCCTGTTGTAAAGGCAACAAACATGAGTTGTTTCATATTATGGCCTGATACCACAGATTCAATATCATTTTTTCTTATTTCTATTATCGCATGAATAAAAAGAAAAATGCCAACAATAATCAATAATCCATAGCTGACACGTTCAACAGGCAAGGCTGTGGAAAATAACACAGGTGATTCAAAAATTAGTTTCATTACCAATACAAAAATAGCGCCTGAGATGGCATGCGTAATGGATAACACAAATGCCATCAGAATGCCCAGTCTATAGTTTCCTGGCCGTGCAATAAAATATGACGACACGATTGACTTGCCATGTCCTGGTCCCAAAGCATGAACAACACCATACAAGAAAGAAAATAGAATAAACAAAAATAATGACTTTCCCCAAAAATTTTTTTTAATGTCATTACCAAAATCAGTCAAGATATCTTTGATGAATGATTGCCATTGATTGATATGGATGATCATTGTCTGCCAATAACTTTCTTCCTGTTTAGACAAATTCCTTTCTGTGGCACTGTCCAATTTTTTTGTTTTCTGAGATGATGATTCATATTTTGTAAATTGAAATGCAATTCCTTTAGGGGTAATTTGACCCATGTAATATTTAAATGAATTGATTGGGCCAATTGCGTGTGTGATATTCAATGCATCGGACTCAGAAATTAAAAATGAAGATATACGAATGCTTGTATAAAAAGAATCATCAAAAACGCTCATTTTCACTGTTGATGTATCTACATCAGCGTTAATATAGCATGGGATAAAAAAGTCGTATACAAGCCCTTTTGTTGTGGCTTTCGCATTAAAATCCTGTGCAACAAAGTCTGTAATATCTTTATTTTGAATGCGAATATGTTGAAAATAATTGAAGTTTTTTAAAGAATCAAATGCACCTTTCTTAATGCTTTTTATATCTGATGGTGTCAGAGTCAATTGATCAGAATCATACCCGGGTGCAAAGGAACTGAGCATGTTGCCAGAAAACATCCGGTCCAGTACCCAATGATTGTGAAAACCGGCCAGACCATACTGATCGAATACAACAGTTATAGAGCAATCTACAAAAACATGTGGATGGGCATGTATAAATACCGGACTGGCGAATAAAATTATTATAATTATTAATTTTTTCATCAGGTTATTCAATAGAAGTTTTTTATCAAATTCATTCTTTGTTCGTTTCAGTCTTCCTGGTCGTTTCATGAATAGTTATAATTGATCCAATAATCGAACATGAATATTATCAAATCCACCATTTGACATAACAATTACCAGATCATTTGCACGCGCTGTTCGCACAACAAAGTCAATAATTTGATCAGTCGTATCAAAATAATGGGCATCCTGTCCTTTTTGTTTGAGCTTATCTACCAGTTCCTGGGATGAAAAACGTTCATTTTCAGGAATTTTATCCAGAAGTGGTGCCTGCCTGATACACACAATATCAGCCGGATTAAAAGCATCCGGGTAGACATTTTGGAAAACACGTCGTCGGCTGGAATTTGTTCGGGGTTCAAACACAGCAATAATGCGGCCATTTGCATAAAAAGGTTTGACAGCTTTCAGGGTTTCAAGAACTGCGGTTGGATGATGCGCAAAGTCATCCATAACTGTAATTCCATTTTTGATCCCTCTAACTTCCTGTCGTCTCTTAATTCCCTGAAATGTTTCAATGGCTTTTGCCATATCTGATTTCTGGATTCCCAAATCTGCGGCCACAGCGATAACAGCAAGTATGTTTGACAGATTATGCTCACCCATCAGTGGTGTTTGAAAATGATAGAAGTATTGATTGTTGGAGTATACATCAAATTGTGTCCAGGGGGGATGATGCTCAGTCGATCGAATATGCCAGTGGGAACCAGAATCACCATAGGTTTCACAACGACAGGGGGAATTTTTGATTTGTTCTTGCACATTTTCATTGGGTCTGTATGCGATCAACAGACTGTCCTTTGATAACCCCATAATTAAGCGTCCAAAGGATTCCTTTACATGTGACAGATCCCTGTAAATATCGGCATGATCAAATTCAATGCTGGTCAGTATAGTATGGGAAGGCTTATAATGGAGGAATTTTGGAGATTTATCAAAAAAGGCAGTGTCATATTCATCACCTTCAACAACCATGTATGGCCCATTTCCAATACGATAATTGCTTGAAAAATTCTGAACAATGCCTCCAATAAAAAAGGAGGGGTCTTTTTGGGCGGTATGTAAAAGCCAGGATAGCAATGAAGATGTCGTTGTTTTGCCATGTGTTCCAGTAACAAGAAGGATATTTCGGTTACCAAAGAAGTGCTGTATTGCCTGAGGCATTGAACAACACGGCAAACTGTTTTCAATCATAGCAGCAACCTCAGGATTCTCTTTAGATACTGTGTTGCCTACGATTATAAGATCGGGTTGTGGATCAAGGTGTGATTTTAAAAAACCCTGTAATACTGGCACCCCTTTATCGGCAAGAAAGGTACTCATCGGCGGATATACATTTTGATCCGAACCTTTGACATCAAGTCCCAAATCTTTTAGCATACAGGCGAGTGCACCCATGCCAGTTCCACAAATGGCAATCATATGCACTTTTTTTACATGAGTTGGAATCGTATTATTTAACATATTAACGTGTTACTGAACTCTCTTTGATAATGCGCCATTCCTGAACATCTTTTTTGAACAAAATTAATTTTTTACTCTGGTCCTCATAATTGTTTGATGAGTAAAACTGATCAAAGGTCACACGTGCAAGCGTACAATTTACAAAAGAAATCTGCGGATTGGCAATGGTAACATTAATGTATTTTTTATTCAGTCGTCTTTTTCTCTCACGTTCCCAACGTTGTCGGCTTATATTGTTTGGAATCTGAAAATCTGGAGCATACATGGAAATATAGCCTTTAACATCTCGACGTGACCAGACAGATGCCCAGGTTTTCAATGCATTGACAATAGCCTTTTCTTCAATTGATTTAAGCTCAGGATTGTTATCCCATGCTGGACAAGGACCTGGTTCTGTTTTTGCAGCATCCATATGTGTTGAAATTGTTTTTTGGGGCGCTTGATCCCCTTTTGATATTTTTTGAACTTCTTTCTGAATAACATTTTGAACCATTTTTTGGGCTTCTGCCCGAGCAATATTCTTTGCCTGAATTTTTTGGGGCACAGATGCCGGTGGATTGTGTATTTGTGATGGTTGTTGTTGCATTGAAGATTGCGGCTGCGTTGGATGAATCGCCTTTTTCCGGTAGACCTTTTGCTCACTCGCTGCAATTTTTTTGGGATTCCCTTGCATAATTGGTAAATTATTAATGTGGTTCAGTTTTTTATGAATTGACTTTTTATCCGGATCCAGTTGCAAGGCTTTTTCATAAGATTGGCGGGCAATATTCATATAAATATCCCCGAGGTTCTCATGGGCTTTTGTATATCCAGGATAAATCTCAATGGCTTTCTTTAAGGCATCCCGGGCATGATAGTAATCACCCTTGACTGCGTATGATACAGCTAAATTATTATAAAGCTCTGGTTTTAAAGGATATTCTTGTGTAAGCAATTTAAAGACATCAATGGATTCATCAATTCGACCCGACTCAAAAAGAATTAACCCGCGCAAAAATAATGCTTCTGGTTGTTTTTCATTCGTGCCCAAGTATGTGTCCACCTGTTTCAGGGCTTCTTTGAGCTGACGTTTTTCTAGCAAATTTCGGATTTGATCAAGTGTTGCGTCAGCCAGTATAATGCCAGGAATCATTAGACAGCCTATAATAAGACATACAATTATTTTGATACTTTTTATCATTAAATCCTCCATCAACTTGATGTTGATTATGTTGCTGAATATTTTTAAGGATAGCTTGAAAAAAAAGACCGGCATTTAATCATAAGCATCCCTTCGCAACAATAATTGAAAAAAATTCAACTTTTCCTAATTTAATAAAATATCCTATTCAAATTGGGATAAGTTCATTTTTAGTATAACAACATTAACTTGTCAATTCATAAAGCAAAAAAATATTTATGCGGATGTACAGTTATTCTCAAACAGGCATCCGAATGACAAAGCTTGTCTTTTCTGGACTGCTTTCAGCATGAATGGTTCCCTCATGCATTTCAATAATATACTTTGAAATAGCTAAACTCAAACCCAATCCTTTTTGATGATGCATCACATCGCGAACAGCAAATTCATGAAAAATTTTATCCATCCAATCAGGCTCTATGCCTTTCCCCTGGTCAGTAATTCTTATTTCGCAGGCTTTATCCAGTTTGATTTGCTCAATTGTGACAATGCCATCAACAGGTGAAAATTTGATCGCATTTTCAATTAAATAAGTAAAGACTTTAACAATCATCCGCCAATCTGCAACAAATATGATATCGTTATCAGTATGATCAAGCACAATAGTCACATTTTTGGCTCTGGCTTCTTTTTTCACTGCTTTAACAGCAATACTTATAAACGCATTCAAAGAATTGCTGTTTTTGTCCAGTTTTAGACCACTTTTAATATCACAGAGTAAGGTTGTTTTTTTGACAAATTCAAGCAATCTGCGTCCACTATCTTCAATAACTTGAATATAGGCTTTTGCCTCATCACCAATTGAATCATCTGAGCGCAAAAGCTCGGTTGAAAGCAGAATTCCATTTAAGGGCGTTCGGGTTTCATGTGAAAAAACACGCAACAAATCACTTTTAATTTGATCCACTTCCTCAGATCGTTTCAATCGGAGAAACACCCGAATTTTTGCCTCAAGTTCCTCATCAACAAATGGCTTGACAATATAATCATCCGCGCCAACATTATAACCTTGCAATCTTTCTTCAATCATTGATTTTCCAGAAATCAGAATGATTTTTAACAGATAATATCTGTGATCAGCACGTACGCGACGACATACTTCATAGCCATCAATTCCGGGCATCATGATATCCAAAAGCATTAAATCCGGATTAAATTCGGGCAAAATCTGAATGGCGTCTTCACCTGATTCTGCAATTCTGACTGAATATTTTTCAGACAAAATTTCTTCCAGAATTTCTAAATTAAGTGGATCATCATCAACGACAAGAATTTTAAATCGGTTTGTTTCCATATACATTCCATATTTTGAATTGGCCTGATGACTATATATTGGAGTATAAATGAATTGATTGCATTGTGGATAAAATGCAATGCTTTATCCACAATAGACATGAGGCGCTGAAACACAAAAAACTCGGCCAAAAAAAATCACAAGCGATATGGCTTTCCCAGTGAAAGACCAAGTTCAAGGGCCTGTTTGTTCATGTTGATAAACTCTGCCGGAATACGGGTTTCCAGAACTTTAACAATGGACTCAAGCATTACAACCTCTGTTAACGCAATAACAACTCCTAACATACAGATATTAAATACAATTGGTTTTTTGATTTCTTTGATAACATTTTCATACATGGGAATTTGAACCTGTCTGGCATCTGCTTTTTTGTGCGTTTTCACCATACCGGAATCTGATAAAACAGTTCCACCAGGGCGAACAATGGGGGAAAATTTGTGATAGGCTTCCTGAGTTAAACACACCAAAAAATTGGGTTGTGTCACTTTTGGAAAAAGGATTTCCTTGTCATCAATGATTACATCAGATCGCGTTGCACCGCCACGTGCCTCAGGTCCATATGCCTGTGCCTGAACAGCAATCAGGTTTTCATGCAAAACAGCCGCTTCCGCCATTACAATTGCTGCTGTTATTACACCCTGTCCGCCTGAACCTGAAAATACAAAACGAATTCTGCTCATAATTACGTCCCTTTTCTTAATTTTTCTATCAATGTACTATACTCACTGCAATATTCAGGAAGATCCTTTTCAACAAATACACCACGTTCAATCAGATCGGGATTTTCCTGCTTTGCCTTTGATCCAATGGATGTTGTTGATGTTTTATAGGTTTCCATCATATCGACCGCTGAGCCCATTTTATTTCGACGCCCAAAATTGGTTGGACATTGAGATAAAACTTCAACCACAGAAAAGCCATCATGCAAAATGGCAGATTTAATCATTTCAGTGAGTTGTTTGACATGATAGGTTGTTGTTCTCGCAACAAATGAAGCCCCCGCAGCTCTGGCCAATTCGACAACATCAAAATCATGATCAATATTGGTGTAAGGTGCTGTTGTCGCTTTGTAGCCATAACCAGTCAATGGAGAAAACTGACCACCAGTCATTCCATAAATGCGATTGTTCATAACAATCGCTGTCATGGCAATATTTCTTCTTGCAGCATGTATAAAATGATTGCCGCCAATTGCAAGGGCATCGCCATCACCCATTGGTACAATTACGTTTAATTCCGGCAAGCTCATTTTAATACCAGTTGCAAATGCCAATGCCCGGCCATGGAGGGTATGGAGGGTATGAAAATCAACATAGCCTGATATTCGTGCTGAACAGCCAATCCCTGACACAACAACAATTTCATTTCGACTTAATCCCAATGATGCAACAGCTCGGAGCATAGCGTTCAAAACAATACCATGCCCACATCCTTGACACCATATATGCGGAAAAAAACGTTCGCGAATATATTTTTTTATTGACATAGATTAAACCCCTCTCCCCTGAATAACTCGCAAAACATTTCGAATATCCGTGGGGGAAATAAATACGCCATCAATACGATTACATAAAAATACACGTTCTGGACGGGCAGCGCTCATTTTGACCAGATGTACCAGTTGCCCCATATTTTGTTCCACAACAAGAATGTATGATGCATCCGAACATCGGTTACGAATGATATGTACCGGAAAAGGCCATATGGTTTGAAGTTCAATCAAACCCAACTTTTCACCACGCTTTCTGCGATTTTCCACCACATGACGCGCCGAACGAGCCGAACAACCATAGGAGATAATAACAATGCTGGCATCATCCATATAATATTCTTTATAGCGTGTAATTTCATGCACATTGTTGTTGATTTTATCCACCAGATGATGCATGAGTCCGCCAACAATACTGGGATTGTTGGTAGGAAATCCCCACATATCGTGAGCCAGGCCAGTAACATTATAACGATGGACACCACCAAAATCAGACATGGGAAGTCTTCCATCCTCGCGTGGCAAATATGGATGATAGTCCACACCTTCCTTGAAATCTGTTTTCAATCGTTCCACAAGGGGAAGTTCCCCTGGTTCGGGAACAAATAAACGTTCACGCATATGGCCGATCACTTCATCCAAAAGCATAATTACAGGAGTTCGATAGGTTTCAGCCAGATTGAACGCATCAACAGTAATTTCAAATAAATCCTGATGACTGGACGCTGTCATAGCAATAATTGCATGATCGCCATGCGTCCCCCATTGTGCCTGAAAAACATCGCTCTGGGAAACATTTGTAGGAAGTCCGGTTGATGGCCCGCCACGTTGAACATTGACAATAACACAGGGTAATTCAGTCATAATGGCATATCCCAAACCTTCCTGCATCAGAGAAAAACCCGGCCCGCTTGTGGCAGTCATAACTTTTTGCCCGGTTAACGACGCTCCAATTATAGCGCATATGGAGGCAATTTCATCTTCCATTTGAATAAATGTGCCATTTCTTTGCGGAAGCTTTTTTGCGAGATGCTCGGCGATTTCTGTTGATGGCGTAATGGGATAACCGGCATAAAATGTCAACCCCGCATATAAAGCAGCCTCAACACAAACTTCATTGCCCTGAATAAATTTGATATTTTGCGTCATGGTTTTCCTTTTTTAAATAATAAGCCTGTAAATGGACATGTATGTTTATTCATTGGCTTCAGTTATTACTTCAATGGCTAAATCCGGGCATCTGAGTTCACACATTCGACAGGCAATACATTTATCCGGATGCGCGACATAAACCTTGTCATTTTTATTCAAAGCCAAAACATTTTTGGGACAAAAATGAACACAGATACCACATCCTTTGCACCATTCTTCCTGGATTTCATGCGCTTTGTATTTAACTTTTGCCATTACAATTCTCTTTTTTTTTGGATAAGCAAAAGACTTATCCGGTTTAATGTTCTATGGTTCTTTTACCAGCCGCAAACCAATATAATTTGCCGCTTTATTTTCCAGAAAATAATCCCTGTTTGCAGATCTCGCCAATCGGGGATAATGTGTCCAGCTTCCACCACGAACAACATAACCAGGACCTTCCTGCATATATATCGGATCTTTCTCAGCATGTTTTGCATACGCATCTTTGTGGTAGATATCCATGCACCATTCATACACGTTACCATGCATATCAAACAAATTCCAGGGATTGGGTTTTTTTAATGCAACAGGATGTGTACCGCGGGAAATGCATTTATACTCATTCTTTGGCCATCGCGTGGCGAATTCAATGCAATTATTGCTGATATACCATCCCATTTCTTCTAATTCAGGCGAGACACCTTTGGCGTTGACTGTCATCGGGCCAGATGACAATGGTGTTTGCGTACCTGCACGACATGCAAATTCCCACTCTGCTTCAGTAGGCAATCGGTAAGTATCTGTATCTTCAAGCTTGTTCAATTTATCGATAAAAAGTAAGCATGTCTCATAAGCCACATTTTCCACTGGACAATCGCTGCCACAGTTCCAAAACGATGATGGATTTTCACCCATGACATTTTTCCATTGCGATTGTGTGACCTCTGTTTGACCCAGATAATATGGTTTTGAGATTGTTACACGATGTTGATTTTCATCAGCATCTCTGTTGGTTTCAGTCTCAGGACTGCCCATCATAAAGCTATCTGGATAAATGAGAATAAACTTCATCCCAATACTATTTTCAATTTCTTGTGAAATCTCCGGCATTTTTTCCAAATGAATATCCAGGTATACATCCTCATTACCATTGACATCAACCCGCTGGTAATGCGGTTCATAGCCACGATACTTAACTTCAACTTCGTACGTGCCAGCTTTCAAAGGGATACCCTGATAAAAATTTTTGGATACATTTTTGATATGGATATCTGCATTATCTGGCTGCGTGTGAATAAACATCATGCTCTTGGGAATTTTTACCTGATTCATGAAAACATCAACATTATAATGATAATGATATTGAACATCCAGCCAGATGGAATAAGGCAGGTAATCTTTTTGTTTAATCCACAGGCGATATGTATCTGGTGCAACTGGAAATTTTTTAAGTGGCGAACTGCCAATATTCCAGCCATTTAAGTATATTTCTGATGGAATATTGGATGATACAGATAAATATGACTCAAAGTTTTCACTGATTTTTTCTTTGGAAAGATGACCATTGCTGGACACCTGAAAAACAAAATCGCCCATGCCCACAAGTTTACCATATCTGGGCGTTTGTTCATTTCCAGCGTTAATTACCATCTCATTGGCATAAATGGATAATTCTGTGGCTGTAACGTACTGATCATCATTTAAATCCGCCTGTCCTGAAATAGATTTGATAAAAGCATCAACAAAAACGCTTTTTTCAGGACGCCTGTTGCCATCAATTCCAGCAACAATAAATTGTTGAACCGGCATAAGTGTTACTGAGGAAATGTCATTTGGCAATGTTGTCTTCGCGCGACGATTGAACACATTGTTAGAAAAACAGCTATCAAACATCATTAAAATATGATGTGATGATTCTTTTCTGGCCCATTGAATGATGTCAGAAACTGATAGCGCAGTTTTCATCAGTTGCGATGTCTTTGCAATGGGATTGGGAGCATCGGTTGGAATAAGATAAGCATTCTGCGTTTTTTTGTTGGTATAAGCATGACCTGAATAATAGAGGAGAAGTCGATTCCTTGAATGCTGATCTTGTTGCTCAAAAAATTCCTGAACACGCTCTTTTAGTTCTTTACCTGTAGGATTTATCAAACGGCTCAGATGAAAATGCTCTTGCATCAAAGTTGCTTCTATGCGATCAATTTCATTGGGCACATTGTCTAAATCCGGCCAATAGCCAGTATAATCCTGGACACCAATCAACAAAGCATAACTTTCCTGATACGCACCGATTCTATTGGCATGCAAATCCTTAATTTCAAAGGATGTTGCAATTACAAATGAAGGCATTACGAGCCATAATAGACTCGTAACGCCAAGTGCTGTTATGAAGGAAAAATAAGTCAAGCAGACCTTTTCCATGAGATGGAATGGACGCTGTTGACTCAGGCTTCGCAGATTTTTTGTCTGAGTTTTCCCGAACATTTGAATGTTACAACTTTTCTCGCTTTTAAGGTCATTGGATTGCCGGTGGCAGGATTTCTGCCTTTTCTTGCATTTTTCGTTTTAATGCAAAATTTTCCGAATCCGGAAATTAGAACATCCTCACCAGCTTCTAAAGTTTTTTTCATAATTTCCAATAATGATTCAACAAGGGTGACCGAATCCTTTTTGGTAAATCCGATTTCTTTGCTGATGGATGAAACAATGTTGTTTTTTGTTAGTGTCATTATGTCCTCCTGACTAAGTGTTAGACCCAACAGGCATTTCTTGAACTGGACTTAAATATTTTTTCCATTTTTTATTCAAATTCAAGATATTACGAGCTTGTTGTGTCATTAAAATTTATTGGCATTGTCTACATGTGCTTTGTGCAATGTAAATGCCATCTATATAATATAGACACGAAAAAATTGATTTTCTGTCACTTTTATTGAAAAAAAATGAAAAAAAATGAAAAAAAATATTACCTTGTTGATAATTGGAAATTTGTTAAAGAGCAATTAAAGTAAGATAATAGTGGATCATAGACATAAATCTTAAAAAATTCAAGCTTTTTTTTATAATTTTATTACCAGCTATAAAATCATATTTTTTTTTGATACACCCATTCCGGATGATCTTCAAAAAGTTGTTTTAAAAAACGTACTTGTGGTTTTTCACTGATTGTTTTGGGGATTTCATCCAAAAACATGATATAATCCGGAACACTATTGGCTTCGAGCCCCTTCCACGATTCCTGAAATATGCCATCAGGATCCGGCATTTTGTCTTTGAACAATACAATTGCAGCAACCAGATCAGATTCACCCGGGGCACCACTTTTTGCTGGAATTCCAAACACACAGACTTCACTGACATCAGGATGCTGGCCAATAACTTTTTCCACTGCATCGGGTTGGATAAAATCACCAGAACGACGCAAACCACCTCCTTTGCGATAATCAAAGAAATACCAACCATTTTCATCAATATGCGCGATATCACCGGTACGATTCCATCCCCCCATCGTTTTTATCGCGCTGGCTTCAGGATTGTCAAAATAGTTGACAAATGCATTGGACCAGATTGGTTTTGCAATAATTTCACCTGAAACATTTGGCAGGCATGGCCGGTCATTTTCATCGACAACGCGCATTTTAAACAAAAAGATTGGTTTCCCAAAGCTACCAACAGGGCCTTTTCCTATGGGTTTTCTCGCAAAACCACCGCCCTCTAGCGTGGAATACCATTCAAGAATTTTAACATCAAAACGCTGTTCAAAATCGTTCCAGATCGCTCCAGGCATCCCCGCACTGACAACCTGTCGGACAGGATTGAGGCAATCTTCGGGTTTTGGGGGCTCATTGTATATTCCCGCTGCAACTCCGCCAAGCATACTAAACGATTTGACATCGTATTGACGTGTTATATCCCATAATCGACTTTTTGTAAATCGGGTGCTGAACACAGCCTTTATACATCGGTAAACCGCTGGAGCAAAGGTACATCCTTGCGCATTACCATGCGTCAGGGATAGACCCGTGTAAAGAACATCATCATCCTGATAATTCCAATATCGACTCAAAACATATCCATAGATTGGCATTCTGAAATTTTCATTCAACACGCCTTTTGGATCACCAGTTGTTCCTGAGGTATAAACAATTTGCAGTGGATGGGCTGGATTTTTTACCTGATAGGCCACTGGCTTGAAAGGGGATGCAAGAATTTCTTCAATGGATCTGAATTTCGAAATATCCATAGATGCGGGTTTGTCTGGTTTTTCAATGGTAAAAATATGCAAAACATCTGGTATCTTATCCTTAATTGCATCCATATGAATCAACAAATCCGCAGTGGTAAACACTGCTTTGCTTTTTGAATTCGAAATTTGATGCGCCAGCTTATGACCTCGGGTTCTCGGATCTATGGGGACAATGATCGTACCAGTAATACTGGCTGCTGCCATAAGATGAATCATTTCCGGATAATTATACATGATAACTGCAAAGGTATCTCCCTTTTCAAGGCCGGCATCAAGAAGGGCTTGTGCAAATCGATGGGAATTTTCATGCAAATCTTGAAATGTTTGAACAATTTCAGGGAAATCTCCATTTTCAAATGTCAAAACTGGAAAATCCGGGCGTGTGTTAGCACGGATTTCGAATAATTGACCGAGAAATGACCAGTTAAGTTGCTTTCTGATTGCAAAAATTGTGTTTCTGGTTGTTTCAAATAAAACGTGTGACATATTACCCTCATTTTGTCATTGTTGGAAAACATGAATTCTTGAATTTCTATATGGCACAGCAGCGTTTTGAGCTTCGGTTGATATTATATTATATATATTCTTTTTGTTGCGCCTGAATCAGAATTCATAAGGACGCATTCCCAAAAAGTAAGACATTTTTTTTCTTAGGAATGCTCGGAAAATAAGTTCCCCATTTAAAAATGCTTGACTGTTCAACAATTTAAAATCAAGCATATGCGTACCAAACTTTTCATTTTTGTTTTTGAACCAGGATTACACTGAATAAGAGGGGGCGCATTCCCAAAAAGTCGGACTTTTTTAGAGAGAAACATTGAAAAGTGATGAATGTCCGACTTTTTTGGAATGCGCCCATAAGATGAATTAAAAGTGTTTTATTTCATCTTATTCATCTTCTTCAGTGTAATCCTGGTTCAAAAACAAAATGAACAATTAATAAATGAGGAACTTATTTTCAGAGATTCCCTATGGTATGGTGGATAATATATAGTCATTGAATTGGTTTTCTAAGGAATTCTCGGAAAATAAGTTCCCCATTTAATATATTGAATTCCTATTTTTGAACCTGGATTACGCTGAAGAAAATGAATAAGATGAATTAAAAGTGTTTGATTTCATCTTATTCATCTTCTTCAGCGTAATCCAGGTTCAAAATGAATAGAATTGACTCTTTCAGAAATGAGGAACTTATTATTTAAGTATTCCTAATCTTATCAATAAATTAATTCAATTATTCGTTTTAAAACTGTGCAGTAAAATTAAGTTTGTAAGCTCAGTCTTATTTAAAACAAGTTTAATCTTAATACTTTTACTCTGACTCCAATTACTCCAATTACTCCTAACTTGTACTTACGCATTGTTCTGATCCACCCATTGATCAACTTGAAACCATAAATCGTACAGCCAATAGACATATTCCTGATAAGAGTCAGGAATCTCACTGCCGGGAATCCGCCAAAACTTAACTTTGACTGTTTTATTGATCAAACGCCCGTTCAAAAAATGCTTAAAGTCAGCCGCACCTTCAAAACCAGTATGAACGCAAACCAAAACATCCAGGTTCGGCTGAGAATTTAAAATGGTTTTCAAACCATTGGGTCTGGGTGGCAGCACATGTTGATACCGGAGGGCTTTTTGGTAAAGGTCTATTTTTTCCTTTTCCTTCAATTTGTTTAGAATTCGTTTTTTCTTGGTTGCGCTATATCGGGTTCCCTCTGGATAAATCAATAATCCATCCTTGGTTCCCAGATTAGATGCAAGTGAATGGATGGCCTTTAATTCCTTTTCCGATTGATGACTGTCGCGGTCGATGAAAACATTGGGAAGGCGGTTTCCCACAATGTCCAGACATGGATCCCATAAAAGTTCCTTTTTTAAAATATAGCGTAATAATATATCGAAGCGGTTGCTGATGAGGTTAGCGGGCAACACTGTATCTGCAATACTTGAATGCCTGACCAGAAGAACAAAAGGTCCGGGTTGGGCTGATTCCGATCCCTCTTGTTCAAGTTTCATGGAAAAAATTTTCAAGGACCCATGAAGTAATGCTTTCGCCCAGTATTTTTGCAACCATCTATTGGCATTGATAAAATGCCTGGAATGTCGCCTCATTCCGAAAAAAAGCCAGCAAAAAAAAGCACCGATGACACCAACAAATTCACATCCCAGATAAAGCAGAAAAAACATTAAACAACGTGTTTTTGCCCACCTTGTTCCTGGCAAGATTATTCGATCTATAATTATGCTAAAGCACATGACAAATGGAAACATGCCCAGAAAAACAAAAAAGATTAAGGATAAAAGAGAAATGGAGACCAGGCGCCGCCACAAAATTTTCCCGAAAGATTCAATTCTAATTTTGGGAAGCTCAAATGAAGCCTCCTTATATGATTCATCTATTACATCCATAATGAATCTTCCTTCAATTGTTTTATTTTATGGTTACCAATCAAAGGAAACCATTTACTGTAATCAGGATATTTCATTAAAGTCATTCCGATTCATGGTCATCAAGATGATAACTCAATAGGAGTTCGGTATGGTTCCATTCCCAGATATTCGGCATACATGTGGTCTAATCGGAACCGATCAACGGCCGTTCCTTTTCCACACGAAAAACCATCAGGTACCTGGGATCCTTGATCTCAAGTTCTTTCACAAAACAGCGCTTGCATATATCAGAAATAATATCAGCGTTCTTTTCCTCGCGAATCATGGTCAAGTAGAGTCTTTTTCCTTTATAACCAGACCCCTCCTCGATATATAGGTAAGATGCATGTGGATTTGACATCAGGTTTGCACGGGTTACCCTGTCTCTCATGATATGGGCGATCGTGCAGTCGTCAAACACATGAGGTCTTGCATAAACAGCCGAGTTAACCCTGCCATTGCTGTCCGCTGTAGAAATTATACCGGTACCTCGGGTATTTTCAAAATACGTTTTCAAGTTCATTATTTATCCTTTCTAATTAATTATTTTTTATGTCTCACGCAGTGAGCGTTTCAGGTCGCACTATTTTTTTTGTACGATCAATAAAAATGAGTATAAGTAACCAACCATAAGTTTTCGGGTAGATAAAAGTTTTCGCCGAGTAGCTCTATAAAAGACAATAATCGTAAAATTAAAATGAACGATTTCGGCAATTGCAAGAACAGCGTAGGGCTAAAGCC
>Ga0272440_1002129_pt1 | contig 15646 bp, 9 predicted proteins | sample SSMMMBAug17_FD_192440 | JGI IMG/M metagenome (GOLD analysis project Ga0272440, IMG submission 192440) | Marine sediment archaeal communities from Little Sippewissett salt marsh, Falmouth, MA, United States - SSM-MMB-Aug17 | ecosystem: Environmental > Aquatic > Marine > Wetlands > Sediment ... | reverse complement strand
AGTATATGTCTGTCCATGCTTGTCAAAATCCAGAACCGGATCATCGTCAAAAACAGATATTCCTTTTGAAATATTGTAAATTTTTTCGTTATTTATGCCAAATAAATCATCCTTATTAATTACATTTAAAAAATTACTATCATCAATTGTTATATTTTTAAAATCTACAGGCACCCCTGTTAATTGATGAGGAGAATATTTATAAACTTTATTTTGGTTTTCTTTTTTGTAAGTAAAAATAATATCATTATGGGTCGCATAAATATCTTTAATATTCTCTTTAAGAAAAGGATATAATGGCTTTCTGTTTTTTTCATCTTTTGAATTTTTATCAATGGATAAAAATTTACAGTCTTCACCCTCTTGTGTTTGTAATACCAGTAGATTTCCTCTCTTGCATGCCACACGAAAATCAGTATTAATTTCATGGGTTTTCGTTGTTAACTGATTGGCTTCATTTGTATAAACGCAAAAAATATAGTTTTGGGGCTTATTATAATTGATTAATAAAAAGTCATCTGTCTCATTAAAACGTTTTATGTCATAATTATTGGAAAGGGTAAAAGGATACTTTTGTTTTGGAGTTGCTGAAAAAGTTTGCATATCAATAGATTGATAGCCCTCTTTATCAAAAAAATTTAATAAATTATTGTTTTGGTAAATATAAATTAATTGATCGAATGATATATCACATTTATTTATAAAATAGCTGTGTTGCTTTGTTTTTAAAATATCATTATATGTAATTATTTCATTATGATCTGTTTCAGTATGCCCATTAATGCTATGCAATATGGATGTTTTATTTTTATAAATATCAAAAGATTCAATGTTGTATTTTTCAACAGTTTTAATTCTTTCAGGATTTTCACCAGTAAAAACATGCAGTTTTTTATTGTTTAGATAATATAAGGTATTGTTACTAAATATAGCATCATCATAATGGTCTGAAACTGATCTTCCACATCGTTTTTGGGGAGAATATGATAAAATTGATTTATCTGTAAGCAATAGACAGCTATTACCAGGAGGCTTGATATGAAAAATATCTTGCACTTCTGATACCTGATGATTTTGAAAAAAGCTATTTTTACAATAGTTATACGCTTCAGAAATTTTAAATTTACCTTTTTTTCTATGCAATTTAAATATTCGGTTGGCAAAATCAAAAAAAAATAACTCATTTCCATTAAAAAAATAATTTTGATAATCAAGTTTTTGTATATTTATTTTTTTTTCTATATCTAACCTTCCATATGTAAGTTTTGAAACATCATGAAAGTTTAATGGACAGGGGTATACACCCTTATCATAAATTAAAACTATTTTTTCTCTTAAAATACAAAAATCATAAAAAGTACTAAAATTCTCTTTGAGATCAGAATGAACCCATTGACGATCCTTTCGTATATATCTGTTCAGAGATGTATCAGTGACAACAAATAAATCATCATTGTATTTTCTGACACCTTTAATTGTATTGCCTGAAAACTGACTGCTTGAAAAATTTTTATGTAAAGGACTTGTTTCAAATAATTTTTTATAGAATTTTTTGTGAATGTCATATTCCAGTATTGACTTATTTGTCATGAAAAAAAGTTTATGATTGGACTTATCATAGGCAATATCAACAATAGCATCGTCTATTTTCACTTCTTCACCATATTGATAATTATTATCACTTATAGGTGTTATAATATCAAAACAATGATTGTTCCATCTAAGAAAAAAGTCATTAAAAAACAAAATTTTAGAATATTTTTGATTGATATTATCATTTTTTAAATGATTCCATAGCCAGGTATCGATATCATATGTAAAAATGCTGTAGGGCTCTGGTTCAACAGCAATTATTGTATTAAAATATTTTTGAGCAAAATAGATTTCTGTTGGGGGATGTCCTGAGAAATCAACAATTTTTTTATTTGATGTCAAGTGGTTATTTGTTTGATAAACTTTTTTTGAATTTTCAAGAATTACACCAGTATCATGATAAACAGAAAAATCATTAATTGATGATGCTTCTAACAATTTGTATTTAAGATTATGTTCTTGCCTGATGGTTATCTCGTTGTTATTTCTTTTCATATATAGAAATAGACCAGCTTTATCTTTATTGGTTTCAACTTGTGTAACCAGGTTATCATTTGAATATAGACTAAAATTTTTATCCAATTTGCACTTTGGGTATATTTCTTTTCTCTGTTGATTGTAGTCAGTATCCGGATGTGAATAAATAGACGGTGATAAAATTGTTATTTTTACTAGATACAGGCTTATGATGATTAGCAACACTATCATACTGAAAAATGCAGTGACATACGAGCAGCTTTGAATCGCAGGTTTGGATGTAATATTGAATGATAATGATTTAATATTTGTCTTTAAACAGCTTTGAATCATAAGCTTGGATACTTTTTTATAAAAATATTCTAAAGAACCTAATAATTTATTATAAAAACATATTGTTATATTTGAGAAAATCATGACTGAAATAAAGAAAAAGTTATTTAGAAATCTTTTGAGTTCACAAAATAAATAAACAAAAAAGTTATTTAGAAACCTTTTGAATTCACAAAAAAAATAAAGGTGTAAACCAAAAAGGATCATGGCTGATTTTTTAATGTAACTTGTTAAAGGTTCAATAGATAATTTCATCATGCTCATAAAAAGTTAAAATGTTTTTGCAAATTTTTGTAAAATACTGATAGGGTGCCCAATAAGGGGATAATTCTCTTGTAAGCTGTAATCCTTAATTTCCTTTAGTATGATATCAAAATATTGGGTTATGTCATTATAAAATAAAAACAAAAATCGATAGGGATAAACATAAATCCTGACATCTTGTTCAATATCTGCATAGAACTGGTTATAAAACATATAATCTATACAGTGATAAGCACTTCGAATATTATTATTTTTAATATTATTGACCATATGGATAAAAAACGTTGCCCAGTAGAATTCTCTTTCCATTTGAAAACCATAATTATCAGATGATTTTAAAATAAACATTTCATTTTTTAGCAAATGGAAAAAAGGTTTTGTTAATTTTTCATCTAAATTGGAAAATATCTCATATAGTTTAAAAAGCCCATCGTCCTTGTCCTTTTTTTCCTGGCTTAGATAGACTTCCAATTCTGATAAAAGGTCCACTACATTAGCAGTATTGACAGTAACTATTTCAAATATTAAACAAAAACGAAGTATAGCATAAAGTAAAAATGCTTCTTGAAAATATCCAGTCTGTTTTGCAAAAGATCGGAATTGATTATCAATGATTATTGGAATTTGTTTTTTGCTGTTTTTAATTAAGCATTTGTGTATTCTATGAATGGTATAATCCATTTGATGAAGTCTATAATTATTATCTTTATTTAACAACATAACATCATTCAAACGAAAAAATTTCATTATCAGCCATAATGCTAGTCCCACAAAAAAACGACGCGTTATCAAAAATATCAAAGCTATTTCTGAAATCCAGAACAAAAAGTACAGTACCCAGGCAAAATGAATGGAAAACAACCAATACATCAATTGGATCAATTCAAGTAATACAGAGAAAACAATCGGAATATATAATGCTTTTTCAATCAAAACGATCAAAAATAGTTCTGACATAAAAAGACTGAATATCAATAGTGCGGACCAAATCAATGATTTGAAGTTTATGATGTCAATTTCTATTGGTAAAATAAATTTTTGGAATTTTATTTTGTCATTTTCTATAGTTTCTCTAAAAAAACTTAACTGTGATTGATCAGTTCTTATATTATGTAGCCTTTTAATGATCAAAGTAAATGTATAAGCAAAACATATTATAAAGAATTCAAAGAAAACAATATTACATTTACAATTAACAAATTCAGCTTGCAATGAGTCTGATGTATTCATTGTATAATACACAGTCAATAAATTTCCAACACCTGTGCTGATTATCATTACAGAAATAATATTGATAATTATTATAGCATAAAGCAAATATCTTAAATATTTTTCTGTATGGATATCATTGAAAGAAACAATCAATGGGATAAACTTTTTGAATATTTTATTTATATTAACCATATATTCAATGTCTTATATTATAATTACTATTTGTTATTTTAAAACAGTTTTTTACAATCTTCAATAATTGTACTGATATTAATCTTTATTTGTGGATCTTTACTTAATATCGCCTTTTCAGTAGCTAAAAATTTTTTTATTTCGGACAATGCTTTTGTAGCTTCTATATTACGAATGATCAGATTTATCTTATCTATTTTTGAATTTTTTTTATTGTTTTGGATAAATGTATAACTTACATTTGTTGCTATCAACATTCTAGCCTCAAAAAAAAGCATAGCATTTATTTTTTTATTTAATAGTTCATAATCAAGAGAATACTTTTTTTCTATTTCTGAATCAAACGACTTAAACCTATTATGAATTTCTATTTTTTGAACAAAAGTAAGATAAACAGGATGGCTATCTAAAATATTTTCGATCATAGATTTTAATGTTGAATAATCTTTTGATAAATCATCAAGTGTTCTTTTTAATGCGGTATAATCTTTTAGTGTTTTATTAAGCATTGAATTGTAGTTGATTGAATACTTTGTAATATTCAAGTATTTAAACAGATTCTTCGGGTTGTTATTATAACTTTTGATATTATAAATTTTGTTTTTTTTAGAATTCAATGTATGCTTCATGTCTAATATATCTTTTGAAAGAAGTTCTTTGAGGATTGAATAAAGCTTATCATGGATATCTTTGACGACATAACATTTTACATTATTGTTGGTTTTTAAATTTAATATTTTTTTACTTATAGAATTTACTTTCTTATAAGCATTGAGATAAACTTTTATTTCTTCTGAAAACTTTGAAATATATTTAAAAAAGTAACTATTTGAAAAATTTAAAATGGCCTTATTGTTTTGAAATTTTTGATTATCGAAATGTATTTGAGTTATATTTTTATAGAGTTTTTTCATATCAGTGTATATTAACGAATTGCAATTCTTAAAAAATAAGTCTGAATACTGAATAAGTATCTCATTTTTCATCTTTATAATTTCATTTGGTTTTAACTTATGCCTCAATGGTATATGTTTTATATAATTTATATAATTATCCATACAAGACAAACATTTATCTATTTCTTGAATGTTTTGGTTAAGATTCTCTGTTTTTGCAAAATTCTTGTCAAGGTTATTCATCTTTTGTTTTAATTCTTCTTGATTCGTTTTAAATTCCACGTCAATTTTACATTCTATCAATTTTAATATTTGTTGCTTTGCTTCTTCCAAAGATTTTATAAAAGACGTATATATTTGTGGATTATTTGAAAATAAAGCATTAGCCTTAATGTTTACGTTGAGACCTTTAATTGTATTTATCTCATCCAATTTCTTGTCAAAATCATCTAAATTCTTTTTAATCAATTCAAAGCTATTGTTATTAAGTATATTTTTTTCTTTCTTAACATTTTCAACATCACTTATAATACTTTCAGCATTTGATTTAATGGCCTTTAAATCAACAACTAATTGATTTATATTTTTTTCATTTTCTTCAAGTAGACGAATCGTTTCATTCAGTTGATCTACAAGATCATTAATTTGTTTTTGCCCATTTTTATGGGTAATTTTATTACCCAAATGTCCAGATTGATTATTAGTGCTTTGAAACTGATCAGATAATTTATTAACTGAAACATTACATTTACTGGTTTCTTTATTAAGTTCTTTGAACTCTTTAGAAATATTATTACTTGATGTATCGATAACACTATTACATTCAGAAATTTCATTTTCAGTTTTTTCTTTTACTGCAATAAATTTACGATTTTTTTCCTCATAAAAAGCCCCCATTTTTTTTTGATAATCATCCATAAATGAGCAAATGGTTCTTTCAATTGATTCAATAAAAGCTGTATTATTAAATTCTGTATTATTAGCAGCGATAGTATTCTTAGGTTTTAATACTGCATCAATTCCTAATATTTGATTATTAATATCATTAGCTTTAGTAAAAAAAGGATTTTTTATATTTTTACATTCATCTTTTTTCTCTTTTGCCTTTATCTGGTATAAATTTATTTTTTCGTATATTGTTTTATCTGTATTCTCTGTTCTTTTTTGTAAGAATTGCTGGATTTCAGAACACATAATTATTGCCCATCCCTTAAGTTTATAATTTCCAATTATTTTTTATGTTGTCTTCTATTTCTGATAATTCAGTGAGTAACGATTTGATCTTCTGACTTTTATCAACTATATTATTGTGTAATGGTTCAGATTCCTTTTTAAATTTCTTTTTTGTTTCAGATAAATCATTCTCTATGGATTTAAGTATATCCTCACATTTTGTAAATGTTGCTAATAATGCCTCATGAGCCTTCTCAATTTTATCTTTATCGGTTGTAAATCCTTGTTTTAAGTCTTTGCTTAATTGTATTATAATATTAATGCCATCTTTGATTTTTATAAAAAAATTTTTGTCTTCAATGCTTACTTTTTTAGTCCATTCTTTTAAGAAATTTTCAAGTAAATCTTTTATTTTTTCCAACTCATTATTTACTTCTTGTTCTTTTAAGTTTATCTCCACAAGTCTTTCTTCCCAATTCCCAATTGTTGTGTCTATATGGCCTGAAATGCTTTTAGTAATAGACTCGTCAAATTCATTTATTGCATCTTTAAAACCCCAGGTCTTTTCTTTTAGCGGTAAAAGTTCTACATGTTGGATGGCACCGCAGTTATGCTTGATCAAATAACTAACTTCTAAATTCTTTTTATAGTGAATAACTTTCTGCCCCATTTCATACTTGACAAGTTTGATTATCCATTCTTTTTCATCATTGTCTTTTCCAAAGTTATTTTTATCATCACATATGGCAAAATATTTTGTTTTAATGTCTTCCTTTGAAATGTCAATTTTTTTTGCTAAAGCATTTATAAATAACTCTTTGTCCTCTGATTTCATTTTTATCATTGGGTGCAAACATTTACCTCTTGGAACATAAACCTTAAAATTTTCAGAGTAATTTTTATCTTCAATGTATATATCATGAATAAAAGCCGGAATGAGATTAAGTGGGCTTGTAATACAATAAATTTGTTCATCGTCATTTTCTTCATAGGTTAACAACTGATAAATTTTAAAATTGTCAGCGTTATTTAAAAGTTGATCATCAATTGTATGGATAAATCTAAACAATTGATTTAATTTTTTTCTACTAATCTTATATAAAGCATATTGATTTTTATTATGAGTACTTTGTATGCTATCTATTTGGTTTTGAATTAGTTTACATTCTTTTTCCAATTCCTTTTTTTTTAAGTGCAATTGGGATAGTGTTTTAAATCGATAATGGTAGAAATGAGAACGTTCTAATGTCATATCAATATGGAAAGATTTCATATCAGTATCCAGTTCAACGCCTATTTTTTCACATTTGCTTTCCAGTGAGATCATCTTTCCAATGGGATTAAAATTTTGAGAAGTAAACTGATAAGCATTAAAATCTACTTTTACTGAAGATGTTGAATCATTTTTTTCTATTGCTTCCATAACACTGAGAGGGTGTTCTTTTAAAAATGGTTCCAGATAAACTGGTTTATATCCTTTTTCTACAAATATTTTTCCCACGTTTGGATTTATATATGGATACGAATATTCATAAAAAACTTTTACATCTTTATTGGCACATAAAGAGTGAAATATAAATTTTTTTGTAATTTTTTCAAGTTTTAGAAAATAATATTGCTTGTTGTCTTTGCTGTATCGTACGCAACTGATGCTACCTTCTGTACACAAAAAAACAAACTCAAGTGTCTTTTTAAGTGTAGCCATATCCTGATTGGTATCAAGTTTAATAATAACATTATTTTTATATGTTTTTGCAAAAGGAGCTTTAATTAATTGTGGGGCATAGTATTCTTTATATTCATTTATAATTTTTCTTAAAGGAATTGTTTTTTCCTCAATTGTGATATTTTCAGAGTGAATATTTAATGCAGCTTCCAGCTTTTTTTCAATTTCATTTTTTGTATCATTTAATTTTTGGATATAAACATAAATTTTTATATTGTCTAAGTCCCTACCCTTATCGGGTTGATAATAAACACCATTTAGAAGGCATTGATTTATAATAATTTCAGAATCGATTTTTCTTATCAACACTCCTGCTTTCCAATATTGACGATTGGCTGTATCATAAGATGCTTTATTCAATTTTTCGTCAGTTAAAAATAAATTAACATTAATCATTATATATCATCCTCATGTAAAAAGAATTGATTCAACAATTTTATGGGCAACAGCCAGAGGAAATCTGTTTTCAGAAAAAATGGTCTGCTGTCTTTTTTTAAACACATACAATTTTCCTTCACAAAGTGACTGATCTAGCATAAAAATGATAGCTTTAAATTTTTTTTTAGAAGCATATTTTTTTTGTAACAAATACATTATTTCTTTATACAAAGAATCTTCATTATGATAGCCGATAAAAAAAAGAATGTTTATACATAAATCAGTGCTAACATCTTTATCGTTCACCTCTAAACAATCGTATAAATATTCAAAACATTTTTTATGAACAAAAGAGTCTTCATGGGTAAAAATTTGAGGAAAAGTAAAATGCATATAATTCTTAAATGCCGGAAGTTCCATTTTATCCAGCCAGAATTCTTTTATGGTTTGCTCTGATAAATCACAAGGTTCATTTTGACTGATTGAATTTTGAAGTCGGTAAGTGAAAATAAAAGAATTGTCAAAATAATTTTTTAGCTTTTTAATCTGGGTTAAGTTAATAAAATCATATATCATTTCCAAATAAAATAATTTAATAAAACTATCAGGTAATAACTTTTCTTTGTCAAATAATATATTTGGAATATTTTGACTATTCAGTAATTGTTTAATATCTAAATATTTTATTTCTGGTTTACAAACAGTTATTAATGAAATCAGGGTTTTTTGGTTTGAAATGATATTTGTTGGAAAATTATATGTTAAAAGTTCTTTTCTTGCATATAATGAAAAAAAAATGCGAGGATTATTTAAATAAGCATACTGACCGCGTAAAAGATTGAAAAGATCACTTTCAAATTTTATTTTTCGGATGCCTTCCAGTTGATCCCTGAGGTTAGAAATTTGTCTGGTTGTCACTTTGCTTATTTGATAATGGGAATCAAGCTGGTTAACAGAGTCTTCATAATTCTCATTATTACTCAGTTCTTCATGAGAAACAAATCGATCAATAAGTCCTGTGCTTGCTTGCGATTGTAAAAGGCGCAAAAGATTATCATCACCTTGAAATTGTAAGTTTTTTTTTTGTTTTTCACTATGATAATTATAGGTATAACCTGTATGTTGAATGGATTCATTTATTGTTTTATAAATATGTTGTTGTAATTTTCTGGTATGCCTTTCTATTGCTTTATGTATATATTTCTGTAATTTTCTGGTATGTCTTTTTATTGGTAATAAGTAATGAAATTGTGTTAAGATATTTTTTGATTGCGCAATAATGAGTTTGTCATCAACAAACTGTTCTTTTAAATCACTGTATCTGCAGTTATAAATATAAAACGTTATTTTAGAGGCTTTATGAAATGCCTGTCTTTCTTTTGCATGATGATTATTGTTTGAAACCCTGTTTAACAATTGATAAATATTATCATATTGGTTTTTTTTATAGAATCCTGAAATTTCTTTAAAAAGAATGCAGTTATAAATGTCAAATGCAAGAACATGTGCGTATAATTGTTTCATATGAAACGGTATTGTATATAATAAATTTTTTAACTCTATATAATACCAGTCAGTTGTCCGGATATCATCATATTCATCTGTTGAGTAAGGAGAATATTCAATCTGTTTAAAATTCGCATCAAGAAATACTTTTAAGAAGTCTTTGAATTTCATTTATTTGTTCCTGATCTTTGTTCCATGTTTTTTCCAAAATAAAATTACAATGATCGTTTGTAAAATCTTTTGCTTCGATATCTAATATTTGTTTTTGAGTCATTGCATACGCAATTATCATTTTAGCGATGGGCTTCAAGCTTCTGTCAGAAATGTACAGATCAGATACATTATATTCATCTCTTGTGTGTTTAATAAATTGATTAAAATGCTCCATAACATCTGAACTATTTAAAAATTTTTTCAACGAATCAATAATAGTCTCATTTACTTTTTCTACAAAGCCAGTAATGTTAATGATTCCATCTTGCTCATTATTAGAAAAACTTTTTGATTCATTTTTTTTCTCAAATTCTAACGATTTTAAAATAAGGTCTTTATAACTGTTATTACTGCTTTCAACAAAAAAGCGAATGGGAAATCGATCAAAAAAAGCTAGTAAATCAGGATCGTCAGGTGGATGGTTGCTGGCGCCAAATACAGCTAATAAATGGTCGAGTTTTTCATGAGTATCCCCCATAATAAACCGCTTTTCATTAATAATCATCAATAAAGCATTCAATATTGCTGAGTTTGCATTAAATACTTCATCAAGAAATGCAATCCTGGCATGTTGCAATTTTCCCTTCCATGCATCAAATATATAATCTCCATGATCTGTGAGTTTTTTTATATTCGGTGGTCCAAATATTTCTGATGGTTCTGTGTATTTTGTCAGCAAATACTCAAAGAAGTCATTCCCTTTAATGCCTAGCTTTTGGGCAAATCTTTTAATCATTAAGGATTTTGCTGTTCCAGGGCTACCAATTAACAAAATATTTGTTTTAGATATAAACCCACATGCAATTGTATTGATGACATCATTTCTATCAACAAATTCCTGTTTTAGCTCCTTAATTTTTTTACAAAAAGTTTGCCAATCTTTTTCAAACTCGTCTGTTGTATAATTCATTGTTTTTTGTCCTTATGATATTTAGTAAATAAATAATTTAAAAACAATAGCTTATGAATATCTTTTTTTTCAGGATTTCCATTGGTTGTCGGTTTGGTTGTTTCAGCATTATTGTTATCTTCTTTTTGTTCTATGGGCTTATTCTCATTAGTTAGTTTCTGTATTTCATAACAGTAATTTTCATTATAAATGTGAAGTAGTGTATTACTGTAACGATATAATTTATATTTTTCTACAAGGCCAAAAATTATATCAGCGTCTTTAATTTTTTCTATTGTTGCATTCAGTTCTCTAACTTCTTCATAAAGTTCTGACTTGATCAGTTTTTCCATTGATTCACTGACATAATCATTTTTATAGTGTGGAAATATAATGTGTAAATAGGTCTCAGCTTTTTCATTTACTGATCGAGAATTATTATCCTGAAGAACCTTTTGAGAAACAAACATGATATATTTCTCAATTGTCTGGTTGATAAAATCATTTTTGCAGTGCTGGTGGATAAGGTATAAATAGGCAGCTGTTTCTTCATTTATTGTTGAAAGAGGATCAACCATTTTGTTTAATATATTTTCATAGACATACCGGTAAGCATCTGGAAGAGATTTTTCTTTATATTTTTTTAAGGCATACATTAAAAACATAATTGGATCATAAGCATTTGTATACTTGAAATAACATTCAATATCTTCATTCTTGATATCTATCTGTTTGACATTTTTAGAAATTTGAATGATTAATTTAAAATACTTTGATTTTTCTAAGAACGAATAAAGTTCTGTAGATTTTTTTTCAAGTATATGAAGGCAATAATATGTGTATTCGAATGCTGTTGGTTCTGGCTCAGTCTTTTCTTCCAACGCATAATCATTTTTTGATGAAAAAAATTTTTGTAATTGACAATGAACAATATAAGATGTGAAATAATAATTATTCTTGATTACTTCACCTTGAAGTTTATCAACTTTTTCTATCTGAAATCTACCAAATAATGATGAGGACGTATTAAAAATTTTATCCAAAAATTTTGGGGGTAAACGAGGAGATCTGGCAAAAAGATGATAATGAATATCATGAATTTTTTTTGTCAGTTCCTGTTTTGTATCAATTATATCTCTCGTTAGATTGCCAATATTTTTAAAAATTCCATTTTTTTGTAAATAATCTGGTTTGTATTCATCCATTAATTCATTGGATGTATTGGTTTGCTCTATTATACTTAAAATACGATCAAAATGATAAAGATTCTCTTTAACATTGCATAAATAATTTATTTTTTTATGACCTGAATCTTTTTCCATTTATATTTTCCTATTTTCCTATTTTCCTGTCAGACGATATATTCATAAACAATGGTTTTGTCATTTATTGAAGGATTATTGCAGTTAGATGTAGAAGTTTCATCTAAAGCCAAATATTCACCATATTTTGATGTGATTTTTGTATTATCATCAATTGTAATTTTAGATTTACTTTGTAGAAGGATTGGTGGTGAACTTTTATGTGTCGTTTTAATTGTTGCATTTTCAAGTATAACGTTAGCGTTCTCAGTTGCAATAATAGCAGGGCCAATTTTCGCATCTATTGTTGAATTTTTAATTGTAAGCGTACAATTCCTTAAAAACAACCCACTTTTTGCTTCTATTTTTTTGTTGTTCGTAAATGTAATCTCAGCACCTGGTTCTGATAACAATAAAAAAGTCTTTTCACATGTAATCGTAGAGTTTTCAATAGTAAGTTTAGCATTTTCTTCAACTGTAAAAAGATTTTCTCCAGTGTTTTTACCATGAAAATACAGGTATTGAAAATGTACATCTGACTGAATGATCAGTTCGTCATAAATATTGTACATGGGGAATTCGTTTTGAATCCCCTGAAAAATTAATCTCTTATCAAAAATCACTACTGTATCGTCATATACTCCATTTTTAAAATAAAATATATCACCCCTATTTGCTTTTGGCACTGCGTTATTTAAATTTTTGAAAATTAACTCGTTTGTTTTATTAATAATTCCTGAATTATTACTATCCTGTCTATTCTTGTTATCTAGCCAAACGATAATTTTTTCATAATTCCAACGTTTATACTTAACATCTTGCAGACCTTCTAAGAGAGTGTTGATATTGCGTAAGGAAGGTACGTTTTCTTCCACGCGTGAAACCTTTGTTACTTGTTTATAATATGGAATATCTTTCTTTACTTTAATGGATTCAAAACGATTTTTGTTCACAATCGTTTCAATTGTAACTCCTAATGAATAATAATCAGCAGCTTTGGTCACTTTATGTCTACCAGATTCTGAATCACATTCTGGGGCTCTGAATTGTAAGGTTCCAGCATGTTCTGCCTCGTATAATTCTTGATCCTCGTCTAGCAAAACAAGATTTCCATAATCAGCAAGAAGAAAATGGATTGGATCTGTACTGATTAAAAAGCAATTTGATGGCTTAACATCTAAGTGTAACAAATTGCATTTATGAAGTATGTTAATAGCTCCTGCAATTTGTTTAATAAAATCTCTAATATTGTTTTTTACAAATGTTTTTGTTTCATCGTCTAATAAATTAAAAATTTTATCCTTGTATTCACATTGTTCATACATATAACCATCTGAAAATTTACCAAATTTAATTAGTTTCAATAAATTTGGAGCTTTATTTTTATCATCAGTAAGTTTTTTCAATATTTTATATTTTTCTGTATTTTGATCAAGTTTTTTTTTATACAATTTAACAACAGTTGTTTCTTTGGGACCTACCAGTTTAAAAATATTTTTAGTACTAAATAAACGATCAAAAGAAACATAATTTCCAAATTTCTTCTTAATGACAGATTCAGATGGCTCAGGAATAATATTTTCGGGTTCTGTTGAAGTAGGCGTTAATTCTTTAAAATTAATGGTCATATAAACTTCCTCATTGCATCAAGCGGAGTAATACTGTTGGTTCTGCCCTTTCATGGCATTACTTGATTTTTGCATTTGTGACTTAGCTTGTTTGTAAACTATTGTTGTTTTTTTATCAATAATGTTTAATTGAATATTATTATCTTTTGATATTTTTAATGTATCACCACAAAACTTTTCGCCTTTTAAATTATCTTCTACGTCTTTTTTTCCTGTAAGTTCATTAGAAACATATTTAACAAATGTTGGTTTGTTTTTATCAAAATAGACATAATATCCCTCTTTTTGATCATCTTCAAGTGTATCAATAACGACATAATTCCGCTTTATATACTCCTTTTTTAGAATATCTATTTTTTCTTGCATTGTTTCATTGATAAACTTTTCAGCAAAGATTGTACCTTCTTTTTCAGTCATTAATTTATCAGGTTGATCTTCGATTTGCTTATCAGTTTTTTGACTTAACCTTTGAAGAACAAGATCCAACTGTCCTTTAATCAGATCAGTTTCATCATTATCTTGGGAAGAAAAGGCATCATTTATTAAGGAGTCATATTTCTTTAGTTCTTCTGGATTTATGGCATTTATTTTACAAATTATGTTGCTTAGTTTCTGTAGTTTGTCTTTTATTGATTGATTTTTAGTGTCATTTTTATTTTGTGATTTCAAAAAAGTCATATATTTTTTTTCAATTAGTAATCGTTGATGTATCTTTTTTATATCATCATATTTTTGAAGTTCTCCTGTATATTCTGAGTCTTTTTTCTTTAATTGTTTTTCCGCTTTTTCTGCGATTTCAGTATGTTCTGAATAAAGTTTATTCATTTCATCAAGAATTTCTTTTGATTGTTTTTCAAGCTCATCAGTGTTATTTTTTAATTTAACTTTTTGCTCATATTTTCGATCAGTTTCTAAATAATGTTGATGAATTTTACTTATACATTCATTTAGTTGAATTTCTGTGTAAATCGCATATCGTCTTTTGTTAAATATGTCATCAAATTTTGAAAGATCGGACGCAACATCTTTTTTATACAAATCAGTTAAAACTGAAGATTTAGCTTTTATTCTATCTTTACAATTTTTTATTTCTTTTTGAATTATTTCTTTCCATTCAATTTTAACTTCTTTTGTGCTCATTTAATTAAACTCCTTTTCAATTACTTTTTACAACTAATGAAGAGGAAAATATACATATTGAAAATTTGTTATTCAATATATATATTCCATCATGATATTTTTTATTATTTATTAGGTTTTTGATTTTATCAACAGTTAGTATATTATTAGTTTGTTTAAAATATTATTGCGGATCATTTTTTTATTTGTTACTTTTTAACATAAATAAATAAAGAAATGCAATAAAAAACTTCGAATATTATAAACAGGCTAATGAAAAGCTACCATTCAGCTTTACCTGTTTCAATAACTGTTATCCTGCTAAGTGTATTGACAACAATGGAACTGTTCCATGTGATATTTGAAGATGAAAAAAATGTTGTGTTATCATCTCGAAGAACAACGACATATGGCTGAATCTGATATTTATCATTTTGCTGCACAAAACCCAACCAAAGAATTGTTGATCGAAGCACTTGAAGGCAACTTTGATGGTGCCTGTATTGAAAAGAATATTCAACAAATTTTAAGTCAAAATGAATTATGATATAATTCTTCACTTTTGGAATGTTTTTTAGATTACACGACCAATGAAAACGCCAATAAATTGGGATGGATACATCCACTGCATGGGTTTAATGATGGCGCCGTGCTATCGCCCTGGATGGATGATTTTTTTACATTTGCTGTGGGCCATGTGGCTGAGCTTGGATTTGAAAAAGCAAAACCCTTTTTAGCCTGGAAAA
>Ga0272440_1002128_pt1 | contig 15650 bp, 11 predicted proteins | sample SSMMMBAug17_FD_192440 | JGI IMG/M metagenome (GOLD analysis project Ga0272440, IMG submission 192440) | Marine sediment archaeal communities from Little Sippewissett salt marsh, Falmouth, MA, United States - SSM-MMB-Aug17 | ecosystem: Environmental > Aquatic > Marine > Wetlands > Sediment ... | reverse complement strand
AAAAATGTAACGCCCTTACAGGGCTTAAAATTTTTTTATATATTTCCCCAGGGCGTTGCCCTGGGCTGGTATGTTGCCGCCCTTTCAGGGCTAAGAAAAAAAATGTATACACTTATAGACCTATCCGCGAATATATTATTATATAGACTTTAAGATAAAGATTTTGGCAAGGCGCAAGGAGATAGTACTATAGTACATCGACGAAGCGCCAACGCAGTCCAAAATCTTTATCTTAAAGTCTATACATTTCGATACATTCTTACCCCATGTTCACCATCAAGATAATGATTCCATTGTATGGATTCTATCAAAAAACCATGTTTTGAATAAAAATCCATCGCATAGATATTATTATAAAACACAGTTAATAATGCTTGATCTACGTTCTTTCTTTTACCCATACGAATTGCCTTTTTTAACAGCTTTCCACCAACCCCTTGATAACGATATTCTTTTGATACAATGATTTTATCAATATACAAGCATCTGTTATTTATACGAAACATAATGTTACCGATACATTGATTGTCAGTTTGAGCGAGAATGCCATAAAAACCGCTCGAATATACTGTTTTTATGTAATAATGACGCGGCCATTGCACAAAAGATTTGCGATCTAATTGCATGACACGATCAATATCATTTTTGCACATTGGGAGTAATTGAATCACTGATAGCGACCTTTATTTTTGGGTTTCACTCAAAGGTATTGCATTTCTATCGTCTTAATGGTATTTTTCAACAAGATCATTTTTTTAGAATCGAAATTCTCAGAATTAAAAATACAATGATGGAACGTCATTTTATGAAATTATCATATTTAATCAATAAGTTGTCTGGATATAAATGTACAAATCCCATTTCCGAAACAAACATAACTGGCATTCAGTATGACTCGAGAAATATCAAAAAAAACAATTTGTTTGTTGCCATGCGGGGTCATCAAACTGATGGGCATTTATATATTTCTCAGGCAATAGCAAATGGTGCATGCGCAATAGTTGCAGAAGAGAACTTAATACCTGAAAATTCAAATGTCCAATTCATTCAGGTTTCCGATAGTCGTAAAGCATTGGCACATCTTGCGCAAGTTTATTATGAAAACCCATCAAGTAAAATCTGTCTGATTGGCATTACAGGAACAAATGGAAAAACAACAACCGCATATCTCATTGAAAATATATTGAAGGCAAAAGGGTATTCAACTGGTGTGATTTCAACAATTGAATATCGTTATCATAACAGGTTTTTTCCAAATCCACTAACGACACCTGAATCTTTAGATCTGCAACGAATTCTATTTGAAATGCATTCCAATGGGATCACACATGTTATCATGGAGGTATCTTCTCATGCGTTGGCACTGGATCGTGTCATAGGATGTGCCTATGATGTTGTTGTATTTACAAATCTGACCCAGGATCATTTGGATTTTCATCAAACAATCGCCTCCTATTGGCAATGTAAACAAAAATTGTTTAACCCGCCCTATATTTCTCAAAAAAACAACGTTCATGCCATAATCAACCGCGATAATGAATTTGGCCAGGAACTGATGGATCATGTCAAAATTCCAAAAATTCTCGTAGGCACGTCATCTAATAATGATATCTATTGCCAGAGTCCAACAATTTCATTGTCACAGATTTCTGGAAAAATCAATACTCCCAAAGGATTCATATCATTGAAATCGTTTCTCACCGGTCAGCATAACCTTCAAAATATTCTTTGTGCTGTCGGCGTAGGTATTTCATTAAATATTCCAGTTGATGATATATCATCGGGCGTTTTAAGCACATCCTCTGTCCCTGGACGTCTTGAACGTCTGAGTGCATTTACAGATCGATATGTTTTTGTTGATTACGCCCATACCCCGGATGCTCTGAAAAATGTCATTCAATCTGTCAGGGACACAAAGACCAGACGTCTGATAACTGTTTTTGGATGTGGTGGTGACAGAGATCGCGGAAAACGCCAATTGATGGGAAAGGTTGCTGCAAATCTTTCAGACTTATGTATTGTAACGTCTGACAATCCCCGATCAGAATCTCCAGAAGCAATTATCAATGATATTTGTAAAGGCATCACAGATATTAAATCCTGTATTATCGAACCTGATCGTAAAAAAGCTATAGAGGCAGCGATTAAAGAATCCTGCCCCAATGATATTATACTGATTGCAGGAAAAGGACATGAAAACTATCAGATTCTTAAAGATCGGACCATTGCGTTTGATGATCGAATATGTGCATTAGAAGCTAAGGAAGATTCGAATAATTGACACTTTATTACATAAATGGTAAGCATAAGTTTACGAATAGACTTACTTAGGAATTTTCGAAAAATAAGTTCCTCATTTTCTTATTTGCCAGCCCGATGTAGGGGCGAACCTTGTGTTCGCCCTCGAACGAATAACGCATTCGTTCCTATGTACGATGGGCGAACACAAGGTTCGCCCCTACATTGGACTTGTAAATAAGAAAATGAGGAACTTATTATTCAAGCATTCCTTAAGATACTTCAAGGAGAAAAAAAATGGTAAAAATTGGTATCATCGGAGGATCCGGTCTTGATGATCCTCAACTGCTAAAAAAAGCTGAAGATTACGACATAAATACACCTTATGGAAAGCCTTCCTCACCTTTGGCTTCAGGTTTTATAAATGATATCCCGGTTGTGATTCTTGCCAGACATGGAAGAAAACATCAATTTAGTCCAACTCAGGTAAACAATCGGGCAAATATTCATGCAATGAAAGAATCAGGCGTGACCCATATCATTGCAACAACTGCTTGTGGAAGTTTGCAAGCTGAAATTCAACGTGGGGATATGGTTATTCTGGATCAATTTATTGATTTTACAAAACATAGAGTCTTTACATTTCATGATTCTTTTGAAAATGGTATTTCTCATACTTTAATGGCAGATCCTTTTAATGCGCACCTGAGAAAACAATTATTTGATACAGCAACGAATTTGAATTACCGGGTGCATGAAAAAGGCACAGTTGTAACCATTGAAGGCCCCCGCTTTTCGACGCGGGCAGAGTCCCATATGTTTAGAGGTTTTGGTGCTGATGTTATTAATATGTCCACTGCACCTGAGGTTGCCCTTGCGGTTGAGGCAGAACTTCCTTATGCAGCCGTTGCCATGTCTACTGATTATGACTGTTGGAAAGATGATGAACCACCCATGACCTGGCAGGAAATTCTTGATGTGTTTAACGATAATGCTGAACGTGTTAAAAAACTGATTGTTCAGACATTGCCATTAATTTAAGTGGAGCGTTTTAAATGAATACATGGTGGTTGATTCTTCCTGCATTTGTGATTATGGACTTACTTCTGGGAGACCCGGATAAACCCTTTCATCCAATCAGATGGATGGGGCGCGCCATTGAAATATTAGAACCTGTATTTCGAAAGAGAATTAATGGGGATCAGATGGCAGGAACCCTTTTTGTTATGACTCTGGTAACAGGTACATGGTTTTTAACTTTTGGAATACTGTCATTCGCACGTGGTGTAACACATGAATTTGCAGTGGTAGTAGAAATTATTCTTTTATTTTATAGCCTGTCAATTCACTCCTTAATTCTTTCAGGGATGAATGTTTACGCGAATTTAAAAAGGAATCAGATCGAACAGGCCCGAATTTCTGTATCCATGATCGTGGGAAGGGATACAAAAAACCTTGATCACAAAGGTTTGATTCGTGCCACGATTGAAACCCTGGGCGAAAACTTTGTTGATGGTATTGTATCGCCATTATTTTTTGCAGTCATTGGTGGGGCACCGCTGGCAATGACGTTTAAAATGATCAGCACTCTGGATTCAATGGTTGGATACAGGAATGAACAATATCGAAATTTCGGTACAGCAGCCGCCCGGCTTGATGATCTTGTCAATTGGATTCCAGCACGATTATCCCTGGTATTTATTGGAGTTGGAGCAAGAATATGTGGTTTTTCCAGTGACAATGCCTGGAAAACTGCTTTAAATGAGGGAAATCAACATCCGAGTCCCAATGCAGGATATCCCGAGGCTGCTTTTGCTGGTGCCTTAGGGGTTCGATTGAATGGGCCCAATGAATATCAGGGAAAAATGGTAAACAAACCTTACATTGGCAAGGAATTCCAAGATCCAGTCAAGGTGCATATTTTACAGGCATGCTGTCTGGTTTTTATGTCATCAATGATCGCTGTTTTATTTGCTTGGTGTTTGGGCATTTTGTTTGCGACGCATTGAAGGATGCCCAAAAAAAGAAGTTGTATTTATGAAAACATACACATGGAATTTAGAAAAAAATATCATGAGGGTTGTATCATAATTTCAGGTACGACCAATTTAAATAAAGGAGCCTTTTATGTCAACATTTACATGGAATCCTGAAAAAATTTTACAGACATCTGGAAGCTACTGGATGGGATGTACACTTCATGCAAGCATCAAGCTGGATATTTATTCCTGCATTGGAGAAATTGAAAAAACAGCCAGCCAAATCAGTATAGAAATAAATGCTGATCTTGATGCCATAACCCGGCTTTTAAATGCGCTGGTCGCAATGGGGTTGCTGACCAGGAAAAATGACAGATATGCCAATACCATTGAAAGTTCCATATACCTTCAAAAAGCATCGCCGAAATACCTCGGGTATATGATCATGCATCACCATCATTTGATTGAGGGATGGAGCAAATTAGACAAGGCTGTTACGACTGGAAATTCTGTCCGAAAAAGCGCTTCTCATGCGGATGATTTGGTGACCAGAGAAAGCTTTCTGATGGGAATGTTCAATAACGCGATGTATCTTGCCCCGCTTATTGTCAAACAGGTTGATCTGTCAAACAAAAAGCATATGCTTGATCTTGGCGGCGGCCCTGGAACCTATGCCATTCATTTTTGCAAGAAAAATCCAGGTTTGAAAGCAACAATTTTTGACCTTCCGACAACACAACCCTTTGCTGAAAAAATTATTGATCGTTTTGAAATAAAAGACAGAGTTGATTTTATTGATGGAGATTACCTTAAAAATAATATTCCGGGGACATATGATGTCATCTGGCTGTCACATATTCTTCATGGAGAGGGACCAAAAGCGTGTGAAGATATTATTGCCAAAGCAGTTTCAGCTTTAACTCCAGGTGGGACAATACTGATCCACGATTTCATTTTGAATGATTCAATGGATGGGCCTGTTTTTCCAACATTGTTTTCTTTAAACATGCTCATAGGAACTAAAGAAGGCAGATCCTATTCAGAAAAAGAAATGGGTGATATGCTCGCTAAAGCCGGTGTAAGTGATATCCATCGAATAAAAATTAAGATGCCAAATGATTCTGGTGTGATTACTGGTATAAAGCAATAAGTAAATGAGGAACTTATTTTTCGAGAATTCCTTAGCATCCTTTAAAACATGGCTTACGTTTTTCAAAAAAAGCGGTCTGGCCTTCTTTGAGATCATCACTGTTAAACGCATCTACAATTAAACGTTCCGCTTCTTTTGTATCTGATTCAGTCATTTGAAAATTATTGCGCATCAGCATATTAAATATCTTTTTCGTGCCGCAGATGGATAATGGAGCATTTAATGAAATATCTTCGGCCATCTCATAGGTAAAGGATGTCAACTCTTTTTCTGGAATTAAATAATCAACAAGGCCCATATTTATGGCCTGTTTTGCTGAATAGGTTCGCGCAGTGAAAAATAATTCTTTGGTTTTGGAGATGCCAATGACTTCGATAAATTGCTTTAAGCCTTCAGGATGATACACCAGGCCTAATTTTGCAGGCGGCATACCGGTCTTTATTGTGTCCATAGCGATACGAATATCACAGCAAATTGCCAGGTTGAGCCCTGCCCCGAAGACATATCCATTGATCATGGCAATGACTGGATAGGGGTATTGTTTGACCGAATTGAGTGCGAGTTCGAGGGGATTGCTCTCTTTTAACTTTTCCTGGACTTCGGGCGGTATGTTGGTTGGAATGGAGACAATATCATAGCCTGATGAAAAGGCTCTGTCACCAGCCCCTTTGATTACGACTGTCCAGATATCGCCTTTTTCTTCCCATTCTTTTAAAGTCATATGAATGTCTATCAATAAAGATTGGGACAGGGCATTTCGTTTTTCCGGTCGGTTCAGAATTAACGTGCCGACATGATTTTCAACTTTTGTAATAAGGTGTGTCATTTAACATTCCTTTCTTTCCTGGTAATCATAAAGAATCGCTTTGTTACGTCCCTGTCTTTTGGCAGCATAAAGGGCTTGATCGGCAACACGTATTAAACCTTCTTCAGTACAATCCTGTTCTGATGGTTTAATCCACGTTGCGCCCAGGCTGACTGATACCGGGACAGAACCTTCCTTTGTTTCATAAGGCGTTTTACAGACAGTTTGACGAATTCGTTCTGCAACGCTATGAACCTCATTTTCAGCGCATTGGGGCAAAACAATAATGAATTCCTCACCGCCATAGCGGCCAATGGTATCATAACGTCGTGTACATTGTCTCATTTGTTCAGCCAGCGTTATAAGGATTTCATCCCCTGCAAGATGACCATATGTATCATTGATTTGTTTAAAATGATCAATGTCAATCATTACAATGCCAACAGAAGATTTATCGCGTCGGGATCGGGATATCTCCCGGGCCATCATATTCATTAATTCAGATCTGTTGCACAGTTGGGTCAGAAAATCATGCGTTGCCTGAATACGCAGTTTTTCTCGTGCTTTAATGAGTTCTTTATGAAGGTTTGTAATGCGTTTTCCTGCTCTGAGACGCACTTTCAATATATGCGGATCAAAGGGTTTTGAAATAAAATCATCGGCCCCTGCTTCCATGGCTTCGATTAGATCTTGTTTTTCCTTTTTAGCAGTGAGTAATATAATATAGATATAAGGCTCTGTAATATTTTGACGAATTTTTTTACATAGCTCAATGCCATTCATATTGGGCATCATCCAGTCAAGAAGGATTGTATTGGGCCTGTCTTTTTTTTGAAGAATATTCCAGGCTTCATAACCATCCCTGGCACAAACAATTTCATAGCCCCATTGCGTCAGGCGGCCTTGAAGAATCATTCGTGTCATTTCTGAATCGTCTACGACTAAAATTTTCAATTGATTTTTCCTTGGGATCGTTGAAGAATAATTATAATCAGATTATATTCAGTCAGGGCCAGGATATCCTTTGAACAAATCTTTTATTTTTTCATTAACATCAATGTGGAATGCCGACCTTGACTTTTTTCACCAGTATTCACATCAACAGATACATACAATGTATTTTCAGGAATTTCAAAGTTTTTTTTCCCAAATTTGTCACAGGCTGTTTTCATTATGTCAATCCAAATGGGTAAAGCAGTTCGCCCGCCTGTTTCTCTTGGGCCTATGGATTTATTGGAATCTGTCCCTACCCATACACCGATACAAATATTCACAGAAAAGCCGATAAACCAGGCATCTTTAGAATGATCAGTGGTGCCAGTTTTTCCAGCGACCTGAATATCCAAAATCTGTGCTTTTTTTGCAGTGCCTTCATTTACAACAGATTTGAGCATATCACACATGATAGCAGCGCCATCTTTAGACATGACCCATCGTTTCTGAGGGCGATGCACCCATAGAATCCTGTCGCGACGATCTTTTACCTGATGAATGACATTGGGTTGAATAAAAATGCCTTGATTGGGAAAAACCATATAAGCTGTTGTCAGTTCCATGAGGCTGATTTCTGAACTGCCCAATGCAAAAGTCAGATTCTGATCTTTACTGACATGGAGTCCCATTTTTTTACAAAAGCCCAGTACAGAAGGCAACCCTAACTGATCCAACAAACGCACACAGGGAATATTGAGTGACAGGGCAAGTGCTTTTCTCAATGTAATATCACCTGAATAGGTTTTGGAATAATTTTCTGGTCGCCATTTTCCATAAATAACAGGAGCATCCAGAATTAACGATGCCTGAGAGTAATTTTTTTCGATTGCATGTGCATAAATCAATGGTTTGATTGCTGATCCAGGCTGACGTCTGGCTTTTAAAGCACGATTGTAATAGTTTTCTTTTTGTTTTCTTCCCCCCACCATAGCCAGGATATTGCCTGAAGCATTCTGTATGACAACCACTGCTGCCTGAAGGTCTTCTGCCTGAAGATTTGGGTTACGATCTTCAATTATTTTTAGATGTTTTTCCACAGCCTGTTCAGCGGCATGTTGTAAATCTGCATCAATCGTGGTTTGAACACTTAAGCCTTTTTGATAAATATATTCTGAACCAAATCTTTCTTCAAGGGTAGTTTTGACAATATCTAAAAAGAACACAGGCCTGTTATGAGCCAATTCTTTCTTTTTCAAGTGAATGGCAGATTTTTTTGCGCTCTGGTATTCGGTTTGAGAAATAATACCTGTATCAAACATTTGTTTGAGTACGATATTTCTTCGTCTGAGCGCTTTTTTGATATTGATTAAAGGGGAATACCAGGAAGGCGCTTTTGGGAGACCGGCAATCAATGCGCATTCGGCAATCGTCAGTTCTTTAATTTTTTTTCCAAAGTAAATGTTTGCTGCCGACTTAATACCATAGGCCCCACTGCCAAAATAAACTTGATTGAGATATCGTGTTAATATTTCATTTTTGGTATATCGGCGTTCAAGTTGGAACGACAGGATGGCTTCTTTTATTTTTCGGGTAATTTTTTTTTCATTGGTTAAAAACAGGGTTTTGGCCAGTTGCTGGGTGATGGTGCTGGCACCTTCAACATATTTTCCGGCAACGATATCCTTAAATATTGCCCGCAAAACCCCCCGAATACAAACGCCATTGTGAGAATAAAAGGAACGATCCTCTGTGGTGAGTATTGCTTTTATGAGTATCTGCGGAATTTCAGAATAAGAAAGATGTTCTCTCTTTTCAATAAACCACTCATCCAATATATCATCATTTCGACTGTAGATATTTGTGATTGAAGGGGGACGCATATGATCCAGTTGTCTGATTTCGGGCAAATCAAGCTTTAATACGATGAGTCCACCGATAAGACTTCCGCAGATCATGGCTGCAATGATCACAATGGCAATCAGTTTTAAGGGGATAAATTTTTTCAATGATTTATGTGTTATCCTGAAGTCTTTTATTGACATATTTTTGCCATTCAAAGGGCAGCAATGTCTTTTTTTTGGTATTACATTCTTTACAGGCTGGTGTGACATTATTTCGGGTCGTTCTACCGCCGAGACTGATTGGAACGATATGATCCATTGTCAATTTTTTGGGAGACACTTTTTGATCACAATAACTGCATTGCCCTTTTGAGCATTTTCGTTTCCACCATTGAGATTGTCGTAATTCTCTGGCTTTGAATTTTTCTCGGGCGATAAAGTCATTATCGCCCACATCTGCAAAAGGATCGTTCATAATTAATTATGCAAAGAGGTCCAAAAGTACTCCCATATTGTTGGGATCTGATGTTTTTCTTAAAATGTCCTCAAAATTTTCTTCAGAAAATTCCTTAATCACCACATCCTGCTCAACATTAATTAATTCCACATAAAAGCCATCATCATCCTCGTTCAATTGAAACTGAGCGCCCTGTATATTGGGTCCTTTTTCAGACTTTTTTAAGGCTTCAAGCTTTAGATTCAGATGATAAATATCGGATTCCAGCTTTTCACGAACCTTATCATCTTTAACAAAGGGCAATTCGGAACGTTTTACTGCCAGCTCTTTTTCTTTATAAAACAATTTTTGCGATTTTTGAAAGGTTTCCTTTTCTGAAAACTCAGGATCTTCTATTTTCTCTCTTTTTTGCGGAAGAAGCCGGACATCACTATAATTCCCTATTTTTTCAGTTTCTTTAGATACGAAATTAATTGTCCCATCTTCTTGAGTATTGTTATTTATGGGTTGATAGGGCCTTTTTGGCTGTTGTTGATTCACCGATGGTGAAACCGGTTTTGTCAATGGTGTAAGTGTTATATCTGACATAATAGTCCTCCATGATAATTGTGGTATTCTTTCAATTGTTTTTTACTTTGTTTTATCATCGACACTTTTCAACCAATCCTTGATTCCAGAAACAAGCATCTCATAAAAAGCTTCGCCCCCTCCCAGACCTTTTCGTCCAAAAAAATAATTTATTTCCAAAAAAAGCGGCAAACGTTGTTTTTCATGAAATATGAAATCAAAGCCCGCCAGATTAATATGCGTTTTTTTACAAAAATCTATCATCAATGTTTTAGCAGATTCAGTTAGCTCGGGTTCTATGTCATATTCGATGGTCGCGCCTTTCGCAATATTGGAATAAAATGAATCAGATTGCACCCGCCAATAGGATGCAATGGATTGGTTTACAATGACCATCCTGAGACTGCGCCCCTCACAGGGAATAAATTTTTGAATTATAAATCCAAATTGCCCTGTTTTTTCATAGGCTTCTGCCCGAGCAATTTGTGTATGTAATGATTCTTGGGATTCAATATAATAAACAGTATGACCTTCGCCGCCCCATGAAAATTTGAATACACACGGAAACTGGATTTTAAGATTCTTTTCCTGGTGCCATTGATCCAGAGAATCAAAGACCAGACTATCAGGATGCGGCACGTTCCATTTTTGAAACAACCGAATTTGCCCGGTTTTACCCGGATACTGGATCATGGCGTCATAATTCGGAAAAACATGCGGACAATACTTCACTGCCATCTGATACAGACTTATTCGACATCCCTGCGGCAGAATAACTGCATGTGCTTTCTGGATGGCTTCTTTATCTGCATTTCCGGGCTCTCGTCCTGCGCAAAGAATGTTCTTGTCTGCTTCAATCATGGGATGAAAGGATAGAATCATTTGAATACACCTTAATTTAAAATTATCTGGCATAAAAATTGCTAAGAGCATGTAAATAGTATTTAATTTTTAATTTTAAATTCTTGTTACCATTTTATATTGTAATTCTCATACCTTAATAACGCTTTAACTTTATGCCTTTCGACATGATATGAGCGGGTTCTAATCATTGTTACATTATATTGTTTTTAGAACTGGCTGGCAATCGTTTTATCATTAGCAACGTTTCAATATTGATACAAAAAAATGTCAAACTTTTTAGATAAGGAATGCTCGAAAAAGAACCGAGATCAGTTGTTCGAAATGAGGAACTTATTTTTCGAGCATTCCTTATTTTTCAAGAATTCCTAAAACATACTTATACAAAGCAAGAAAAAATGAAAAACAATTTTTTAATCACATTCATTGTGACAAATATCATATTTGCAGTGACGATTCCAGATATATATCCAAAGGAACGTACACAAATGACATTTGCACCACTCAATCCAGCATTTATCAAATATCAGATGCTCACAAAAAAAAGAACAAAATCTGATCCCGCACAATTAGGCTTAATTCCTGATCCTGCAATACCTGTAAAACATCAGCCTTCATTGGATGAACCATCAACGATTCCAACGATCCCCTACTATGATCTCCGAGATCCCAATAATGATGGAAGTTTTAGCGATACCCTTCTCACGCCTGTCAGAAACCAACAGAATTGTGGTGCATGCTGGACATTTGCAACATTTGGCGCACTTGAAAACCATTTTAAAACAACATATCACTTTTCTGATGATATGAATAACTTTTCAGAAAACCACATGCGTCATAGTCATAACTTTGATATTAATTCATGCGCCGGGGGTAATTTGAAAATGAGCGCTGCATATTTTGTAACCAATAAAGGCCCTGTAAATGAATCTGACGATCCATATCGACCATTGTCTGACGAATACTGCAAGGAATGCCCCCCCAGTCGTTATATTGATTCTATCGTATTTTTGCCAATCAGATATGATATTGAAGATATCGGTTTTATAAAACGCGCAATATTTCAGCATGGCAGTATTTATTCATCAATGTATTTTGATGAAAATCGATATTTCAATCCTGAAACGTCAACCTACTATTACGATGATCCGGATGACTCATTTGATGATTCAAATCATGCCATTGTTATTGTTGGGTGGAACGATGATATCAATATTCCTGATGCACCCGATAAAGGCGCTTTTATTGTACGAAACAGTTTTGGCCCAAATTGGGGAGATAATGGCTATTTTTATGTCTCTTATTATGATGAAAGTATTGCCTTTACATCCCTTGGATATATTGAAGATCAAAGTTCATTCAGTTTTACAGATATCTATCAATATGATGACCTGGGCTGGACAGGGGCCATTGGCAGCGGTGATGGCAGCGATTGGGCAGCCAATGTTTTTATGGCGGATGAAAACATAGAAATAACTGCTGTTGGTTTTTACACCACCGGTTCAAATATGAGTTGTACACTTTCAATCTACCAGAAAATGATTTATGAAAATGGATATGCCAGACTGTCCGATCCTCTACTAGATCATCCCCAAAAAACAACATTTGCGTATAGCGGATATTACATTATTCCATTGAACAAACCGGTTCGGATATCTTCGGAAAATACTTTTGTTGTAGGGGTTAATTTTTCTGGATTGAATAATGACTTTGGCATTCCCATTGAAATTCCTATTATGGGATATTCATCAAAAGCAACAGCTATTGAAGGCCAAAGCTTTGTTAGCGATGATGGTTCAATTTATTTTGATTTAACCAATTTGTCACCCAACTCAAATAACTGTATTAAAGCGTATGCGAGCCCCTTTATTGATTTGCCGCCACACGCGATTTCTCAAGAAGTTCATACAAATGAAGATACCGCAATTCCTCTTACACTATCAGGAAGTGATCAGCTTGATAAATCGTTAAATTTTCTTATATTATCCTATCCTTTACATGGAAAACTAACCGGTCGTATTCCTGATTTGATTTATACACCTGATCCTGATTATTTTGGTGATGATGGTTTTGATTTTATTGTCAGTAATGGCACTGAAAGCTCTGATAGTGCCCATGTGACCATTCATGTTATTTCTGTAAATGATTTTCCAAGGGCAAATTTTACGACCATTCAAATTGATGAAGACACATCCTTTCAATTATCCAGCATTGCAAGCGATGTTGATGGAGATTATGTGTATTGTTATATTCGAAAAGCGCCCATTCATGGTGAAATCAGCCCTTCATTTCCAGATAGACTTTATACGCCTGATGCCAATTATTTTGGCCCGGACAGTTTCAGCTTTTATTTAAACGATGGCCATTTATCTACAATGACGATGAAAATGAATATTGAAGTCAACCCCATAAATGATCAACCCATTGTTTTTGATCAGTTTATTTCATTAATTGAAGATACTCAGAAACAAGTTACCCTGCAAGGTGCAGATATTGACAGTGATCATTTAACCTTTTTTATTGTAACACCGCCCCAACATGGCGGAATTTCTGGTGTGCCACCGAATTTAGCGTATCTTCCAAATCAAAATTATTCGGGTTCAGATGTATTCAGTTACAAAGCAAACGATGGTCAGATAGATTCCAAGCCTGCGTATTGTCATATAAATATTCAACCTGCTGATGACACACCCACAGCCAGTGATATGACAATTACACTTAAAGAAGGTCAATCAGCGGTCTTTTCATTATCTGGCAATGATATTGAAAATGATCCCCTTAGCTACCATATCGTTGCAATGCCCGGTTTTGGACAACTCACTGGAACGCTTCCAGAACTGATCTATACCCCCAACACTGGATTTAATGGCACTGATTACCTGACATACCAGGTTCACGATAGCAATAATGTATCAGAAAAAGCCATCATTCATTTGATTGTGGAACCTGAGAACGATTTACCCATCGTCGAAAATTTAACCCTATCTGTCATTGAAAATACGCATGCGCCAATTACACTATCCGGAACTGATCCCAATAACAACCCTTTGGTTTTCTCTATTATTAAACATCCTGAACATGGCGAAATAAAGGGGATTCTTCCGCATCTCACCTACACGCCACACAAAAATTATTGTGGTATTGATAAACTCATTTATATGGCAAATGATGGATATGCAAATTCTCAGGCAGGGCAGGTATTGATTATTGTCAAAGCTTTTAATTATCCGCCTGAGACTTTTTCTGATCAGATTTTAGTCACAAAAAATGAAGTTAAACCATTTGATCTGAAAGCTTCAGACAAAAATAATAATCCTTTAACATATCTTATCGTGGATAATCCAAAACATGGTCAGATTTCTGGCAATTTACCATCTGGAACCTATCAGCCCGATATTGATTTTACAGGTGTTGATTCCTTTTCATTTCAAGTTAATGATGGCACACTCAATTCAAATGTTTCACAAATCCAAATCATTGTAACTGATTTTAAAATTGTAACAGACCAAGTTCATATTGATACAACCCCTCAAACAATTCTTTTTGAAGGTTTTGAAGGGGATACATCGGCCTGGACATTCGGAACAGGAGGTCAGGTGAATAAATGGTTTTCAGGTACTGCGGACAGTTATGAAGGCGTAAAATCCGCATATATTTCACAGGATAATGGGGCAACTGCAACATACAATAAAGACGAAGCTTCAGAATCATGGATGACAAGAACTGTTGATTTGTCAGGATATATCAATGCAAGCCTTTCATTTTATTGGAAAGGCATTGGAGAAAGATGGTTCGCATATTTTGATTATGGTGAATTATACATTAACAATGGCAGTGATATTTTAACCAGTGATGCCAAAGAATTTGTTAACAACAATACCTGGACACAAAGAACATTCGATCTTTCTGCCTATGTTGGAACGCAGATAGAGATCAAGTTCAAATGGAGAAATGATGGCAGCGCAAAAGATGGGGATCCTGCTTTTTGCATTGATAATGTAGAAATAACAGGTACACAAATTAAACCAGGGGCTGGTAATGCGCTTGATTTCGATGGTCATGATGACTATGTCGCTTTAAGCGATAGCACAGTTTCCGCTGAAAGCCTGGGTATGCCGCCAACAATCACTGTCGAAGCCTGGGTCAAGGTCGATACTTTTAAAGAGTGGGCTGCGATTGTCGGTTTTATCTATGATGATTTATTGTTAGAAGGTGGCTGGGTGTTGGGGGTTCAACCGAACAATAAATTTTATTTTGGTATTACGACTGAATCCGGTTCATTTGATTACATTTACTACCCGGAAACAGGTGATGATTACCTCACAAATACATGGTATCATGTTGCAGGTACTTACGATGGGACCACAATACGTGTGTATGTCAATGGTATTGAATCTGCATCCCACGTTCCTGATTATACTGGTAATATTTATTATAGAAATACTTATTTTTCCATAGGAAGTTATCGAGACGCAAGCGATAATATTAAATTTGATGGGCAAATTGATGAAGTGCGAATATGGAAGGGAGCCCGATCATCTGATGAAATTCGGGCGTATATGTGCAAAAAAATTGGCTCAGATTTTGAACCTGATTTGCTTTATTATTTTCATCTCGACCACAACGTGGGAATTTATGTCAACGATGCTGTTAGTGGGAAAAATATGGGGATATTGACAAATATGGAAAGTGCGTCAGATTGGGTTGTATCCAATGCAGCCCTCGGCGGCTCAACGATATACGACTATGATGGATTTGCTGCCAGTGATTTTGAGGTCTCATTATCTCATCCTGATGGCGATCAATTTACAGCGACCGG
>Ga0272440_1002127_pt1 | contig 15658 bp, 18 predicted proteins | sample SSMMMBAug17_FD_192440 | JGI IMG/M metagenome (GOLD analysis project Ga0272440, IMG submission 192440) | Marine sediment archaeal communities from Little Sippewissett salt marsh, Falmouth, MA, United States - SSM-MMB-Aug17 | ecosystem: Environmental > Aquatic > Marine > Wetlands > Sediment ... | reverse complement strand
CCCTCTATTCCTTAGGAGCTTTCGAAAAATTAGTTCCCCATTTTAAATGTTCGTATTGAGGTTTACGAGCCGTAGAGACGTAGCATGCTACGTCTCTACGCGATCTTGCATGTAATTATGATTCGATAGAAATGGGTATGTTATTTTTTAGAATTCCTTAGTGTAAGCATGGTTCAAAAACAAAATGAACAATTATTAAATGAGGAATTTATTTTTTAGGTTTTCCTAAAAGAGATTTGATTTTACAACCGATGATTCAGTGACTGACGAATCAGAGCTTCAAACTTTCGCGTAAAGGTTACAGCATCTGTAAGAATAGATTGTTGCATCATGATTCTCAAGTGTTTATTCAAGTTACGTAATAACTGATAATCGCCTGCCAATTGAATGGCCTTTTGAATATATTCTGTTTCATTGCATCCTATCAGTTCTGTCAATCCCAATGCGTTTAAAATGCTGTATGTCACACGAGAAACATGAGTTTCTCCGACCAGTCCAATAACCGGTATCCCCATCCATAGCGCCTCAAAAGTAGTGGTTGTCCCATTGTATGGAAAGGTGTCAAGAGCTATATCAATGGTTTGATACAATGACAAATGATTTTTCGGGTTCTTGATATATGCCTTGAATACAAGTTGTGTCTCATGGATTCCATATGCTTGAAACCTGTTTTGAATATCCGCTTTGATTTCCGGATCAGTTATACTTTTGTTCTTGACTAGCAGTTTAGAATGAGGCAGCTGTTTCAGTATTTCAGCCCAAACTTCAATAACATGATCATTAATTTTTGATAATGTATTAAATGAGCCAAATAAAATACTATCTGGTTTGGTCATGGGACGTTTTTTGATCGGCGGACTTTCTGGAGGCGTATAACATAAAAAACAGGGCTCCATGTATAATAGTTTTTCTGTGTTAAATGGTATCTGACATTGGGAATCAGCAGCTTTGTCGGTAATTCGGTAATCCATTGATGGCAGACCGCTTGTATTTGGGTAACCCAGATAGGTTATCTGAATGGGCGCCGGTTTTTGCGCAAACAGCGGCATTCGATTATTGGCTGAATGTCCAGCCAGGTCAATCAGAATATCAATCTGGTCCGCCTTGATTTGCGAAATAACCTCACTGTCTGGCACATCATAAATGTCACGCCACTTGACATTCAATGATTGAAAAACTTTAGTCAAATCATCCGGTTGGACGACATTGGCATAACAAAAAATCTCAAATGTTTGACAATCATGATTGCGCAAAATAGATTCAATAAAAAAAGCCACCGAATGACGTTTAAAATCTGGAGAAACATAGCCAACTCTAATTTGCGAGTCTTTGTTACAGTGATACTTATGTTCTTGTGTAGCGAATTGGTTCATCAGGTGTTGCCCAAAATCAACATGGGCTTGAAAAATTGTTGATGGTGATTTTTCATGCATATAGTGCTGCAAAAACAATATATTGCCGTGAACATCCCAATAATCCGGTTTTATTGCAACCACTTGGTTTAGTCGCTGGTAAGCTTCTTGTAGTTTTCCCTGATTTTTCAGGTTAACCGCATAACAGTTCAAGGAGTCAACACAGTCTGGATTATATTTTATCGCTTGAAGCAAATGATGCTCCGCCATTTTAAAAAGGTTTGACCTCTGATACAAAATAGCAATTTCCCTATGATACACTGATGACTTAGGCGCATTTTTCAAGGCAATATTCAAATGATTAATTGCTTTTTTACTATCACCAATAATTGAGTACACACCACCCAAGTTACAATGAAGATCATTGTAGGAATGATCATATTGCAACCCTTTCCTGAATGTTGCAATGGCTCTGGCATAGTCATGTAGATTTCGGTAAGCAATTCCAAGATTGTTATAGCTTTGTATATAGGATGGTTTAAGTTTCAGTGCTTTGATAAAAGCATCTTTTGCCTTTTTCCACTGTTTCTGATAGGCATACACCAATCCAAGATGGTAGTAAAAAAAAGGTATATTTGATTTTATCTGGATGGATTTTTGGATACATTGTTCGGCTTCAGAATACTTACCCTGGGTCATGAATAGACACCCCAGAAGATTGTGGGCATCTGGATGGTTGGGGTAAGTATTCCTGATATGGCGATATTGTTCTTCTGCGGATTTAAGATCACCTGCTTTTTGAGCTATCAGGGCTTTTTTTAAAAGAGATGCAATTGTCATAATGATGTCCTTCTTTTACCTCAAATCTATATAAAAAAATTTTCCAAAACAAACATTTTTCGTCTGCAAAAGCAAACTGGACTCCCTTCGGTCATTTCCAGTTTTGTTTCTTTTATCAAATCTTAATCTTTTTTGAAAATTTATTTTTATTTTTTATTTTTTTCTATCCCCCAAACTTTACACACCCCTTTTTCATTATTTATTATGAAAACTGTATGATATATATTTGATAACTAGGGGACAATAGCACATTCTTTTTGTTAATAATGATCATTAATATATCCCAGATTGCATTTCATTTCCACACAGCAGATTAATAAGAGAAAGCGAATAAACAAAACAAACAAAGCCCTTTATGATATCTATTTGATATCTATTTGACAATCAAGGGACAAAAACACATTCTTTTTATATATATAAAACATCGTATATCCCAAAGAACAAAACACTTGAAAATACCTATTAATCAAATGAGTAATAGGGCTAACCTTGTGTTCGCCCTATTAACAACAATTGTTCGCCCTATTAACATCGTTTGCGTAACCTATGCCCGAAGGCGAACGATGTATTTTACTCACGACCATAGGTACGATTCCGGTTTTTGTTTGAGGGCGAAAAGGTTCGCCCCTACACACTTCATTTTTGATCATTGGATTATGTCCGAATGTAGGGGCGAACCTTGTGTTCGCCCTATTAACAATAATTGGGCATCCTTCATATTTGCTGAAAAGTAGTTAACACTTTTTCTCGTTCCCAGGCTCTGCCTGGGAATGCATACTTGGCGGCTCTGCCGCCTAAGCATTGGTATAGGCGGCAGAGCCGCCGGGCATGCGTTCCCAGGCAGAGCCTGGGAACGAGAAATGTAGGGGCGAACCTTGTTTTCGCCCTATTAACAATAATTGTTTGCGTAACCTATTTTCCCGAAGAAGGCGAAGTTTGAGGGCGAACACAAGGTTCGCCACTACATTCGGACATAGGCTCAAAAAATTATAAATAAATTAAAGCAATAGCACCCTAAGGGACATAACCACATTGCTTAACCAATAATGTACTATTGCAGTTAGTTTTCAACAAAGTTTTAAATCTCAGTTGAAAACGTGTTTAAAACCAGTGGACATATTCACTAAAATAAAAAGAACATTAAAAACATGATGAAAATAAAATGACAAAAGCACTATTCCACATATTTTGTTAAAAAAATTAAGTGACAAATGCACTTAATTAATCAGTCCAATTATTATCATGCAATTTTTAATAAATGCCTTAAGATATCAAAAATTAATCCACACAAAATACTAAAGTTATTAACAAATCATAAGCTTCAAATTTATAATAATTTCAAATAGATTTCTAACTTATCAACAAATCAACAGGGCTTATTAAAATAATGAAATTTAAATTAAATAATAGATAAGAACCCCCATGTTTCCGGTTAAATGAACGTTCAGTTTTATAGTTGTCATACAGAAACAGGTATGATACACAGCAAAACTTCAAAAATAAAATAAGAAAGTTCAATAACAACAATGCAATTTCAAAATGCGCAACCAATTAATTTACATGGTTTCACAGTCAATGAGGCATTGGCACAGTTCATTATTTTTTATAATGATTGGATAAAAAGTAAAAAAGGGATTGAAATATGTGTCATTCATGGATATGGTTCTAAAGGCAATGGTGGCAAAATTCGATCCGACTTAAGAAAATTTTTGACTGAACACAACGATAAACTCACATGGTTTCCAGGAGAACAAATCGATAATAATACAGGCGTAACGTATGTCAAAGGATACCAAAAACTGCCCCAAATTCATGAAAAGTTGGCAAATAAAGTTATTCATTTCTGTCAAACCCCAAAAACCAAAGATAAAATTGCCGGTAACTTTCGAAAATATGGTGATCAATGTGTGTTAAAAACCATTCAATTGTTAGAAAAAAACAATCAGCTAGGCACAGTCTGGAAAGGTAAACACAAATGTTATCAGGCAATGGAAAGGAGCCTGTCAAAATGAATTTAGAAAAATATTTAAAACCAACAGAGTATATTGAATCGGATCATCCAGACATTATAGCCTTTGTTCAAACTTACACAAACAATGATGATAACGCTATCACCAAGGCGGTAAAATTATTTTATGCGGTTCGAGATCAGATTCATTATGATCCCTACACATTTAATTTAAACCCGGAATCATTAAAAGCCAGTCATGCTGTCAAACAGGAAAAATCGTATTGTATTCCAAAGGCGGTTCTGATGACTGCAGTTTCACGTGCAGCCAATATTCCAGCACGTATGGGATTTGCAGACTTGATCAATCATAGCATGAGTGGAGAGTTGAAAGAAATTCTCAATACCAATCGTCTGGTCTGGCATGGATATACTGAGCTTTTTTTAAACGATCAGTGGATAAAAACAACCCCTGCATTTAACGTTAAATTATGTAAACGCATGAATGTGCCACCTGTTGAATTCAATGGCACAGACCATGCGAAATTTCCATCAACAGATAATGCAGGCAACAAACATATGGAATATTGTCACTATCATGGCATCTTTGATGATCCACCAGTTGACCGAATCTTTACAACCATGAAAGCGCAATATCCAATACTTAATTCATTATAAAAAAAATCAAAAGGAGGAATAATAAATGGCAGAGACCATCGATGAAATTACGATTAAGTATGAAGAAGATGATAAAGTCGTTGTTGATGAACTGGATAAGGAAGTTTTATCCAAAGGCGCATGGACAACCATTATTTTCAAATATCGCCAATGGGATAACAAACTGGATGACTATGGGGCAGAAAAATTCACCATTCGTCGTTATCGAAAAATGAAAGGTGAATACAAACAGCAATCAAAATTCAACATTTCGAGCAAGGATCAGGCAGAAAAAATTGTTTCAACTTTGCAAAAATGGATATAGTGATTGTCTATATAGTACTTGAATAAAACCATTGACTGTGATATCTTTAGACATGATGAAAAAAAAATTTTGTCATTTTTGTGCCAGACCACTGATTCGTTGTTTTGTTGATGATCGGGACCGGTTGTTTTGTCAAAATTGCCAGGTGCCTATTTATGAAAATCCGGTGCCGGCCAGTGCAGTGGTTTTGGTCGATAAAAATCATCGCGTGTTATTGGTTAAAAGAGCTGTCGAGCCCAAAATCGGATATTGGTGTCTTCCCGGTGGTTTTATGGAGTTACATGAAACCCCGGAATCTTCAGCACTCAGAGAGCTTGAAGAAGAAACTGGCATTTGTGGTAAGATTGAACGACTCATTGGATTAACAACGCATGAAAGCCCAAGATACCACACAATTCTGATGATGGGCTTTTTGGTCAAAACCTTTCAGGGTCAACCGATTGCCGGTGATGATGCTTCTGATGTCAAATTTTTTGCGCCAGAGCATTTGCCAGAAATAGCGTTTAGCAGTCACGCGCGATTTATTCAAATGTATATGGATAGTTTAGGAGCCTGATCAGTCAGTTCCTGATGAAAGGCAATATATGCCAGTATATGAATACACAGCCCTGGATCAAAAAGGGAAAAATCGGTCGGGTATCATTGATGCAGACAGTGCAACAGATGCCAGGCAGAAATTAAAAACGAAAGCACTGTACCCAACAAACCTCAAGGAAGCACCGGACCATATGAAAACTACCTCCGGCTCCAAAGGGTTTAATATCAATATTCAGAGTTTCTTCAAGCGTGTCAAGTCGTCGGAAGTTACAATCATGACCCGCCAACTGGCAACGCTTGTTGGCGCCGGTCTGCCATTGGTCACCGCTTTATCCTCGCTTTTACCACAGACACCTAACCCGGCATTCAAGCAAACATTGGCACAAATCAAAGATACCATTGTTGAGGGAAGCAGTTTTGCCAAATCACTGGAACAATATCCAAAAATTTTTTCAGAGTTGTTTGTCAACATGGTGAAAGCGGGTGAGGCATCGGGTGCCATTGAAATTGTATTGGATCGTCTGGCTGATCTTTCGGAAAAACAACATGAACTCAGAGGTCGGATACGTTCGGCATTAACCTATCCACTCTTTATGTTTTTTTTGGGGTGTGCAGTATTGTTTGTTCTCATGGGATACATTGTTCCCAACATCACCTCTATTTTTGATGACATGGGGCAAACATTACCCGCACCCACATTGTTTTTAATTGCGGTCAGTGATTTTATTGAGCAATTCTGGTGGGTCATCATATGCGTTTTTGTTTTGATTATCATTATGATTCGACAGGCTATTAAAACAGAAAAAGGCAAGTATACTCGTGATCGCCTACTCCTGAAGCTTCCCTTAACTGGTGTATTGGCACAAAAACTGGCAGTGGCCCGATTTGGTCGGACATTGGGATCGTTGATTGAAAATGGTGTGTTATTGATTCCAGCAATGGGCATTGTCAAAAATGTGGTGGGCAATGTATTAATTGCCGATTTAATTGATGAAGCCATCGAAGAAATCGGCAAAGGCGAGGGCTTGGGAAATTCACTTTCCCAAAGCGATATTTTTCCACCCATAGCCATTCAAATGATTCAGGTAGGGGAGCAAAGTGGTGAGTTGGAAAAAATGCTCAACAAGGTTGCCGATATTTATGAAACTGAGGTTGAATCGGCGATCATGGCAATGACATCCATGCTGGAACCGGTGATGATTTTAACAATGGGTGTCTTGATGGGGTTTGTAGTGATTTCAATTTTATTGCCGATTGTGGAGATGAACCAGCTTGTGCAGTAGCCAATTTTAAAATAGTGATTAATGTATTTGAGTGGATTTTTAAGTCATGATGATAGAAAAACCAAATATCAATTTAATTCAAAATTATTTTAAAAATCAACCCGTTTTAAAGGCTTTTATATTTGGATCAAGAGCAAGAAATGATGCAAAATTTAGTAGTGATTTAGATATTCTTGTTGAATTAGATTATTCAAAGCCTATTGGTTTGAAGTTTGTCAGAATGCAGCTTGAGTTACAAAATATATTACAAACGAAGGTGGATCTGGTTTCGTCAAATGGAGTTTCAAAGTACATTCAACCATTTATAGAATCTGAAAAAAAGCTGATTTATGAAAAATAAAATTAGTGACACAGCGAGATTGAGTCATATAATAGATGCTATGTTGGAAATCGAACAATATGTAGCAAATGAATCATATGATAGCTTTATTCAAAATAGCATGATGCAATCTGCCAGTATAAGACAATTAGAAATAATTGGAGAAGCATCTAATCACTTATCTGAAAACATTACGAACGAGCTTGCTGAAGTTGAATGGCGTGAAATTGTTGGTTTGAGAAACCTTTTAATACATGATTACTTTGGGATTGATCTAAAAATTGTTTGGGACGTAATTCAGATTGATGTTCCAAATCTAAAAAGAATAATACAAGACTATCAAAAAAATAAATCTTAAGTATGATCTAAACATTACATATAGATAGAGACAAAACGAGGTGAATATCATGGAGAAAAAAAAGAGACAAAACGAAGCTGGATTTACATTAATCGAGCTAATGGTCGTTATCGTTATCCTGGGCGTACTGGCCGGATTGGTTGTCCCCCGAATTATGGATCGTCCGGAGCAGGCCAGAAAACAAAAAGCTGAGGTTCAGATTGAAAGCCTCGAAACCGCCTGCAAATTGTTCAAACTGGATACTGGCAGTTATCCATCATCTCTGGATGCCCTGGTTTCTGGAAGTGGCCGCAAAGGCGGTTATTTGGAAAAAGGAAAAGTACCACTGGATCCCTGGGGCAACAGTTTTCAATATTCAGCCGGGGATGAGGTTGAAATCTGGACATCCGCCAAAGATGGCTCACGCATCAGCAATATGGGCAGCGATGGCGGTGGATCAACCGAGGGCGGCGGACATGTCACATGGTAATGGCACGCTTTGTGTTAAGGAATATGCATAGCGGGTATACACTGCTTGAACTCATTGTTGTGATGGTTATTTTGAGCATTGCGCTTCATTTTATTATGCCATCCCTAAAAAAACCCGGTAGCATGAAAACAGTTGCCAGACGAGTCATCACAATGGCCGGGCATCTACGCAGCATGGCAGTCAGAACCCAGGAGCAACAGAGCTTGGGTTATAGTTCCAGCGGTTTTACGATCAGTATTTCAAAAAAAACAGAAACAGACATGCTCGATGAAGAAGAAAGTGCCAAACAAACAATTCCGCTGCCGGATGATGTCACGATAGAAGTCATGTATCCCAATGGTGATACACGTTCATCCGGGTCAATCAACTTTTATCCAACAGGATATGCAGACACAGTCGCGATTCATTTGACCAAGGATGATTATGATTATTTAACACTGGTGGTTGAGCCATTTTTGTCCAAAGTACGCATTTACGAAGAATATTGGGAGTTTCCCATCCAATGAGATCTCACAAGGGGTTCACATTACTTGAAATGATGATTGCCATGAGTATTCTGACAATCGCCATTGTCAGCATATTCAAATTACAGGGGCAATCTGTCCGAATGATAACATCAGTGCGGTTTTACACACAGGCTCCTTTGTTGGCACGTCTGGCATTATCGCGTTTTGAAGCAAGGCTGGTTGCAGAAGATCCTGAACTGGACAGTGATCATGGAAATTTTGGAGATGAGTTTCCAGGCTATGAGTACAGCATCATAGCCACTGAAATCGAAGATGTTGAAGATGAAGAGTTTGAATATATTACGAAATATATCAAAATGGTGGATGTTGAAGTCACATGGGAGGAGTTGGGGATATCCTATTTTTTGCATACAACGTTGTTTATTGATATGATTTAATTTGCTGGGTGTATTTAAAACTTAGTAAGGAATACTAGAAAAATAAATTCCCCATTTCAAAATGCTTAACTAAAAAATTAAACATTAAGCAAATGCGTACCAAACTGTTCATTCTGTTTTTTGAACAATTATTACACTGAAGAAGATGAATAAGATGAATTTAAAGTGTTTTTTTTTCATCTTATTCATCTTCTTCAGTGTAATCATGGTTCAAAAACAAAATGAACAATTATTAAATGAAGAACTTATTTTTTGAGCTTTCCTTATATAAATGAACAGTATTGGAAAAAATAAAAAATTTAATACATTGTTTTATCAGGAGATTCATCGAAGTGGTATAAGGTTATGACCAGTATTTTAAAAAATTATATAAAAATGTGTGACATGTCACACAAATTCAAACAAAATGAATGCTATTGAAAAAAACTCAGAATATATTCAGTTGGTTGAAGATATTGGCCATGTATATCAGTCAGCAATAAACAGAATTATTTCAGCTGTAAACACCGAAATGCTTCATGCTTATTGGCAAATTGGAAAATATATCATAAAATTTGAGCAAAGCGGCAATAGTAAAGCAGAATATGGAAAGCATCTCATTGAAAAGTTATCCAGGGATTTAAAAATACGATATGGAAAGGGATTTAGTAGAAGCAACTTAAATTATATGCGAAAATTGTATACAAAATATCCGGCTTGTGAAACTTTGTCACACAAATTGAGTTGGTCTCATTATTATGAATTGCTTAAAATTGAAGATGATTTAGCCAGAGAATTTTATGAGAAACAGACAATCATTGAAAACTGGACAATACGAGAATTAAGACGCCAAAAAAAATCGGGTTTATTTCATAGATTGGCAATTGGTAAAGATAAAGACAAGATTATAGAATTATCAAAAAAAGGGCAAATTATACAGTCAGAAGCAGATGTGATTAAAGATCCATACGTTTTTGAATTTTTAAATATACCTGAAAATTATCAATATACTGAAAACGATATTGAAAAAGCTGTAATAAACAATCTTCAACAGTTTTTATTAGAATTGGGCAAGGGGTTTGCCTTTATCGCCAGACAGCAACGAATTACTTTGAATAACAGACATTACTTTATTGATTTAGTATTTTATCATGTAAAATTAAAATGTTATGTTTTAATTGATTTGAAAATTGGTGAAGTCGAATATGAGCATATTGGACAAATGAAATTGTATTTGGGGTATTATACAAAAGAGATCAATGAAGAAACAGATAACGAGCCCATTGGATTAATTCTGTCTGAAGATAAAGATGAAATAATGGTTGAATATGCGATGCTTAATGATAAATCAAAATTAATTGTTTCAAAATATCAACTCTATTTACCAGATATTGAACAGTTGAAGAAAAAAATTAAAGACATCATTGAAAAATAAGTCAATTGAACAAAATGATCGGCACGCTGGCGCGTGGGAGCAAATTTTGAATTTGTGTGACATGTCACACAAATTCAAATACTAAGCTTTAAAAAAGGGTTTTATGGCGCAATATATTAAACAAACTGGTTTTACGCTTATTGAAGTTCTCATCGCCATATTTTTATTTGGCATTGTGATGTCCACCATATTTGGTGCATACGTACAGGTTTTTTTTACAGTGCAGCAAACTGAAAACAATGCCATTATTTATGAAATGGGCAAAAATGCAATGGATCGGATCATCATGGATCTGAGTTCCATCCATATCACCAAACCACCGATCTTTAAAAAACCCGATACCCGACCTGAAGATGATGAGTTGGATCCCTATCAATTTCTGGGTGAACCGGATGGTGATTTTGCCACGCTTCGATTTGTATCCCATGCCCATGTTGCCATTGAGGGATTTTCTCCAAAAGGTGGCGGTGTTGCACAGATTCGGTACTATGTGAATTCTGATGATCAGGATGAAGAAAACATGGTGCTCAGGCGATGTGATGATATTGATTTAAAAGAGGGCTGTGATCGAATCAATGACCCCATTTTATGCGAACATGTGGTGGGATTTAACCTGAGCTATGTGTACTATGAAAAAGAGGAAGATATTGAAACCTTTGAACAATGGGACTCTGATGACAAAGAAATGAAATATGCCACACCCAGAGCAATCGAAATTACATTGAAGCTCACTGATCCAGAAAAAACTGAGACAGATCCCATTGTTTTTCATACAGGAGTGACATTGCCGCTGTATCGCCTGAAAGATAAAAAGGTGATGTAAGGTGACAGTTATCAAACGATATATAAAAAAATTAAAAAATGAACGCGGCATTGCCCTTTTAATGGCTTTGGGCACAATTGCACTCATGCTGACAGCGGTTTTGCAGGCCAATATTGATGCGAAATTTGCAATTGAAGCCACGGCAGTTACAAAAGAACGTCATGAATTGACCTACGACGCCTTGTCTGGTATTATGATTGCACAGGCAATATTGGTCAAGGATGCCCAGAATGATACGGATGGATACGATGCTCCTTGCGAGAACTGGGGACGCCAGGATAAAATTAATGAAATTCTGAGAGTATTACCATCCGGGGCAGGAAAGCCAACAAAGCTGGTTATTTCGGATGAACTGGGAAAAATTCAGGTCAACGCACTGGTAACAGATGTCAAAAAAGGAAAAATCAATGTTGCCCAAAAAGATTTATGGTTTCGGGCCATTGATGATATTGTATCATCACCCCATTATGAATCAGAATATGATATTATTAATGAAACCAAAAGCATTATTGACTGTATGATAGATTGGATTGATCACAACGATGAACTTCATGGCATCAATTCTGTAGAATCGGATTACTACGAAGGACTGGAAACACCCTATAAGGCCAGAGACGATTATTTTACCAGTATCAATGAACTATTGCTTGTGAAAGGATTTTCAAAAAGGCTGTTCAATGCAGTGAATATCCCCTCATACGTCACTGTGTATGGCCAGACAACTGATAAAAATTCGGTCACCTATCCGGGTAAAATCAATATAAATTCGGCTGATCGGGGGGTTTTGCGATTATTGATGAAAGATGATTACTCGGATGTGATTTCTGATGTGATGGAATATCGGGATGAAAGAAACGACGATGGTGGATGTTTTAATGATCTCAGAAGTTTGAGATCCTACGAGGATCATTTTGGAAAAATATTTTACAATGATATTATCACAACAAAGTCCAATTTATTTCGGGTGGACTCTACAGCGACGATCAACAAAACAAGGAAAACAGTCAGAGCAATTTTGCTTCGTGAAAAGGATCCAAAGACCAAACGATGGACATGTGAAATGATCAGTTTTCAGGATACACGATAGACGTTTATGTGAAAGACTCATTCCCACGAAAATCGTGGAAACGAGATATATTAGACTATTCGATAATTCAATCGAAAAACATGGGTAAACAAAAAAACAATGCCAGATAAAGTACTGGGTTTAGATATACAACAAGAAACTGTCAACGCGGTGGTTATCAAAGCGGGTTTTCGCAATCCGCAGGTGATCTCTTTTGTCACAGTGCCTTTGCAGACATCGGAAAATGAGGACGAGGATGGTTGGGATCTCACACTGGCTGAGATCAAAAAATCAATGAACATTGATGCTGCCATTCCTGTGATTGCATGTCCAGCCAAAGATGTTTCATTTCGGAATATCAGGGTACCATTTAAAGATCCCAAAAAAATCCGACAGGTATTGCCATTTGAACTGGAACCCCTGATGATTCGTCCCATGGATCAGGGAATCATTGATTTTCAAACCATTGAAAAAGGGGATCCAACACGTATCATTGCCTGTATGGCAGATATCAAGACCATGTATACCCTGTGGGATCAGGCTCAAAAACTGGATACAGAACCGGAATTTGTCCCTGTGGAATCGGTCTCAACTGTATTATGTTTGCTTGAGGACAATAATCTGCCAGACCAGTTTATTTTTGTTGATTGTCAATTTACACAAACCATTATTATTTATGTGGATAAACGCATCATTTCGTTTATTCGTCGGATTGAGTATCCGGTGTCATCCAATACAGCCAGGATTTTGCTGCGCACCATGTATCATACAAAGGTGTATTATTCTGAAAACGTTGATGATACATTCAATCCGGAAACTTTGTGCATTACAGGTGCAAAGGTTGATGATGCACTGATTGAAGAAATTTCTGATGAACTCGAATTGGATATTCAAGAAGTAGATCTGGTTAAGCGCATGGCGGTTCGCCTGGATAAAGAAGCCCTTGAAAGTTGGAATCCGCGGGTGATGGACAATGCGCTGGCTATGGCAATTGTTCAAAACAGAGGCAATACCAGTTTTAATTTGAGGCAGGGACCTTTTGCAATCAAGCGTCAATGGCAGGAATATAAAAATGAAATTATCAATACAGTCCTCTGGTGTATAATTATTGCACTGGCATTTGGTTCAAATTTGTTTGTTGATACGAAAATATTGGAAAAGCAAAACCAACAACTGACCAACTCGGTGAAGCAAATTTTTGAACAAGCCCTTCCCGGTGTAAAAATTACCAATCCAGTGCAGCAAATGCAGGAACAGATTGCCGTGCTGAAATCCTCTTTTATGGTGCCAGGAGACACGCAATCCAATATGACTGTTATTGACATTGTTAATCTGATCAGTAAACTGATCGGAGACAATATTGATGTTCACCTGACGCGATTGGTTGCTGAAGGCACTGATATTCATATTTCCGGCAAGACCGATGCATTTAACTCTGTAGATATTATCAAAAATAAACTGGAAAGTGCCCGACAAATTCAATCGGTATCAGTGACATCATCCAAAAAAGAGCGACGGGGTGACAAGATTCTGTTTAAACTTAAAGTAACATTAGCGGAGAACGAGCTATGAAATTAGCCAGACGAGAAAAAATAATGGTTTACCTAGCGCTTATTCTGATCATTGGTGTTGTGACGGCTCAGTTTGTTGTTATGCCATTCATGGAAGAGCGCGAACGATTAAAAAACAATGTACGTTATAAAATAAAAGCCTTAAAAGAATTGTATACCCTGAAACAGGAATTTGATATTGTTCAACAAAAAGCCAGTGCAGCCAAAGCAAAAATGGCGAAACGTCAAAGAAATTTCAGCTTGTACTCATTTCTGGAGAAAGTAGCATCGGAGGCCGGACTAAAGTCGCATGTGGAAAAAATGCAGGACAATTCACCCAAAAAGGACAAAGACAGTCCATACAAAGTGGCCAGTGTTGAAATGAAATTAAAAGATATTACGTTGGAGCAACTATCACCATTTTTATATAAAATTGAAAAATCCAAAAATAACCTGACAATCGGCAAAATCGTGATTAAAGAAGATAAAAAAAATGAGGGATACATTGATGTTTCGTTAAAGGTAATGACCATTGAAACATAAAATGAATATCATCCGGTTATTTCCAAAATGACCAAAAAGCAACCAACCCGGCAAACCGGGCTGAACCAGGAATCATTTGAATGAAAAAAATTTTAGGCTACGCACTTTTTACCCTTTGTGTGACTGTATTTATGTTATACGATCAGTTCCCCGAGGACATTGCCGTGCAATTGTTCAAATCAAAAGCACGTGAAGTCGCACCGCAGTTGCAGATTGATCTGGATTCAATTGTTCCATCGTTTCCACCAGGGATTCAGGCGACAGGCTTAACCATAGATAACCCCAAGATGCGAGTGATGAATGCGGATTTATTCACAGTCGAACCCGAATGGATGTCTGTTGTGAAACTCAAACCATCCCTGTTTTTTTACTGTAAAGGCTATGATGGTGAATTAAAAGGTAATCTAGCGCTTTCAAAGATACAGGCCCTATGGAAAAAAGAACCATGGCCCTTGATTCTGGATGCCAAATGGCGAAATATTCAACTCAATAAAATTGAAGCATTGAAAGAAATGTCTGGTGCTGTTGAAGGGATTCTTTATGGCCTTTTATCCTATGAAGGCGTATCGGATGCATGGATTGATGGATCAGGTACCTTGAAAATTATTATTGAAAATGGCAATGTAACCTTGGCAAAACCCATTCTTCAGGCGATAAAAAGTATTCAGTTTAAACGATTTGACGCAGATTTTTCATTTCAAAGCAAAGAGATTCAGTTACTTCAAAGCAACATTGATGGCGATATCGAAGGCAGTTTGTCTGGAACAATCATGCTTCATCCGGTATTTATGCGGAGCCAAATCAATATAACCGGAAAAATAAAACCATCGGAAAATTATATAAAAAAATCAAAATTACCCATTAAGGCGTTTATTCAGCCCGATAAACTTAAAAATGGTATTCCGGTGACATTAACTGGCACCATTCAACAGCCTGTTTTTAATACGATGTAAATTATGAAAAAATATACGTGGCGTACTGAAAAAAATGAACTAGATCAAGAAGAATTCGAAATTGTTGAAGCTTTCAATTCAGGCAAATTAGAATCTGTCTCTAGTTTAAGCGATGAGTTAAAAAATCATAAAATATATGCATCTGCCACTTTAAAAGTTAGTAAAATAAACCGTATACCAACATGGAAAGGGGTGCAACACAAAAAAGTTGTACTTTTTTAAATTTACTGTTTTATTGCATTTCTTAGCCCTGAAAGGGCGTAACATAACAGCCCAGGGCAACGCCCTGGGTAAAATATATTACAATGATTTGAGCC